>Ga0214923_10000402_pt1 | contig 66616 bp, 81 predicted proteins | sample LL1510_MetaG_FD_177993 | JGI IMG/M metagenome (GOLD analysis project Ga0214923, IMG submission 177993) | Freshwater microbial communities from Lake Lanier, Atlanta, Georgia, United States - LL-1510 | ecosystem: Environmental > Aquatic > Freshwater > Lake | place: USA: Georgia | collected...
TATGTCTTACTTGATTTAAATAAAACATCTATGAAAGCATTAATTACACGAAAAATTGGAATGACAAGCACTATCGCCGACGATGGTGTGGTTACTGCTGTAACATTACTTTCTGTTGCCGATCATACCGTGCTTCAGCATAAAACCGAAGAAACAGACGGTTACACTGCTATTCAAGTTGGAACAGAAAATGGTAAAAACCTGTCAAAAAGCGTGGTAGGTCATGTAAAGAAGAGTAAGGTGATGCCAAAAATTATTCGTGAATTCCGCCTCCCTGAAATCCCAGAAGAACTTAGCGTCGGTAGCAAATTAAGCGCCGACGTTTTTAGTGTTGGAGATAAAGTATCAGCTACAGGCCTTACCAAAGGTAAGGGCTGGGCAGGTACCATCCGTCGGCATAATTTCCATCGTGGACGTAAAACACATGGTGGACGTTCATATCGCCGTCCAGGTTCAATTGGTTCTATGTATCCTCAAAAGATATTTAAGGGAACTCGCATGGCTGGTCAGCTTGGACACGAAACAGTTACAGTTCGCGGTCTTAAAATTGCACTTATTGACAAAGAACATAGCGTAATCGGAGTAACAGGTGCAGTTCCGGGCCCACGAAAAGGCATAATCATCCTTAAAGGAGCTACACGATAATGGCTACTGCAACCTACACCAAAGCCGGAGTTAAGGCTGCTACACCTGCAAAACTAGACAATACAGTGTTTAGTGTTGAAGTAAACAACCACGAGCTTATAAAGCAGGCTTATGTTACTTATCTTGCCAATGGACGTGATAATCTAGCCAAGACCAAAAAACGCGGTGAAGTAAGCGGTGGCGGTAAAAAACCATGGAAACAAAAAGGCACTGGTCGTGCACGTTTTGGTTCTAGTCGTGTACCTATTTGGAAAGGTGGTGGTGTAACTTTCGGCCCTACTGGCGACGAGAACTATTCTAAAAGCATGAATGTTAAAGCTAAGCGCCTTGCAGTTAAACAAGCCTTAAGTCTTGCTAATCAGTCTGGAAAAATCAAAATTGTCGAAGCTTTTAGTACTATGGACAAGAAAACTAAAGATATGGCTAAGTTTCTGAGTAAAATCGAAGCTAATGGTCGAGTAGTGTGCGTTGTTGATAAGCGCGATCATGCAAACGAGCTTGCTACTCGCAACATCCAAAAGCTACAAGTTGTTGGAGCCAAGAATTTGAATGTTTATGACATCCTTAATGCTGACTATATCGTCTTCAGCAAAGATGCTTTAGCAAATGTAAGTGAATGGCTAGGCGGAAAGAAATAATCATGAGCAAGAATATAACCTTACTACCACGATTGAATGAAAAGACTTATGCTCAAGCTGCAAATAGAGTTTATGTTTTTGCTGTCGATAAAACCGCCAATAAGCACACTATTGCTAAGGCAGTTGAAGACCAATTCGAAGTTGAAGTAGTTAAGGTCAATACCTTAAATGTTAAAGGTAAGACAAAAAGAGTCTATAACATCACTGGAAAGCGCAGTGCTAATACAACAGGTCGCCGTAGTGACACTAGAAAAGCTTATGTAACTTTAGCAGAAGGACATAGTTTGCCATTCTTCGATGCCATCGAGGAAGAACAAACTAAGCAAGATAAGGCTCAAGCGAAAATTGACGAAGCAGCTGCTAAATTAGCAGAAAAAGAAGCTAAGAAATCAGCTAAAACTAAAAAGGAGGATAAGTAGATGCCTATAAAAACCTATAATCCTACTACTCCTGGTCGACGTGGAATGAGCAGTCAAGATTTCGACGAGATTACCACAAAGAAGCCGCTAAGATCATTGCTGGTTAAAAAGACACGCGGCAATGGTAGAAATAACCAAGGACGCATCACTACCCGACATAAAGGTGGTGGAACCAAGAAATTCTATCGCTTAGTGAACTTCAAGCTCGCAGAAGGCGTAACAGCAACCATTGAGCACATCGAATATGACCCAAACCGTAGTGCTCGAATAGCTCGTATTAAAGAATCAAATGGCACTTATCATTACATTCTTGCATCAGCCGGCATGAAAGTTGGTCAAAAAATTACTAGCGGAGAAGAAGCCAGCATTGAAAATGGTAATCGCCTGCCACTCAAGAACATTCCTGTAGGCAGTACTATCCATGCAATCGAACTTAAACCCGGTAAGGGAGCTCAACTAGTACGCAGTGCTGGAAACAGCGCTCAACTTATGGGTAGGGCCGATAACGGCTATGTTCAGGTTAAGCTCCCAAGTGGTGAAGTACGCTTAATCAGTGATTCTTGCACCGCTTCACTTGGAGTAATAGGTAACGAGCAACATCAGAATATCAAGATTGGTAAAGCCGGACGTAATCGTCATAAAGGTAAGCGTCCAAGTGTGCGTGGTGTAGTTATGAACGCTGCTGATCACCCACATGGTGGTGGAGACGGTGGCCGTCACGGTATTGGTGGTGGTAAAAATCATGGTTCTGCTCCTAAGACACCTTGGGGCCAAAAAACACTTGGCTTTAAGACTAGACGCAGGAAGAACACTAATCAGTTTATTGTAAGGAGTCGCCACGCTGCGAAGAGGAAATAATTATGTCACGATCACTTAAAAAAGGACCATTTGTAGATTTCAAACTTGCTAAGAAAGTAGCAGCTTCTAGCGATAACGACCGTACCATTATCCGTACTTGGGCACGTGCCAGTACTATCACTCCAGAATTTGTTGGACGAACCATTGCTGTTCATAATGGCAAAGTTCATGTGCCTGTATTTATTACCGAGAATATGGTTGGGCACAAACTTGGTGAATTTGCTCCAACACGTAAATTCCGTTCACACGGTGGAAAGCTAGCGAAGGGTAAATAAGATGCCAGTACAAGCTATAGCCAAAGGAGTAAGTATTAGTCCACGTAAGGTAGCTGTGGTAGCAGCGTTAGTTCGTGGTCGCACTGTTGAAGATGCGCTAACAATACTTTCACACGTACCACGTCGTTCTGCAGTACCAGTGCGTAAAGCTATTGAAAGTGCCAAGGCTAATGCTGATCATAACCATGGTTTGAAGCCGGCTACACTTAAAATTACCGAAATTAGCGTTACTCCAGGACCACGATTAAAGCGTTATCGCCCGGCGGCCCGTGGACAAGCTTTACCATATCAGAAGAAATCTTCCCATATTAGAGTAGTTGTAGACGGCGAAGCACGTCCAGCAAAAAAACCAGCCACTAAAAAAGAAGGAAAGGAGGCGTAGATTATGGGACAAAAAGTTAATCCAATAAGCATGCGACTCCAAGTCAATAAGAACTGGGTTAGCAAGTGGTTTGCAGACAAGAAGAGCTACGCTCAATTTCTCAACGAAGATCTTGCTGTTCGTAAGTTAATAATCAACAAATTAGGTAGTCGAGCATCAATCAACAAAGTTGAGATAACTCGTACTCCAAATCTTGTTACTATTACAATCTCTACTGCCAAAGCTGGTGTTGTAATTGGTCGTGGTGGAACTGGCGCCAATGAACTAAAAATAGCTATTGAAAAGATCTACAAAACTCCAGTTCGAATCAACATCGAAGAGATTAAAAAACCAGATATGTACGCTAAATTAGTAGCAGAAAACATTGCGCACCAGCTTGAACGCCGCATAAGTTTCCGCCGTGCTATTAAATCCGCTTCTGCAGCCACTATGCGTGCCGGCGCCAAAGGTATCAGAATTGAAGTTTCAGGCCGACTAAATGGTGCAGAAATGAGCCGTCGAGAGAAAGAAGTAGCTGGCAGTGTTCCACTACATACTATCCGTGCAGATATCGATTATTCACAAATTAATGCCCAAACTCCAGCTGGAATAATTGGCGTTAAAGTTTGGATTTATAAGGGCGAGGTTCAGTAACATGTTAATGCCTAAACGACAAAAGCACCGCAAGGTCTACAAAGGTAAAATCCGTGGCGTAGCTACGTCTGGCAATTATATTGCTTTTGGCGATTATGCCCTGCAGGCACAAGGTCAAGATCGTATAACCGCTCGACAAATCGAAGCAGCTCGTCAAGCAATGACCAGACACATTAAGCGTGGTGGTAAAATCTGGATAAGAATTTTCCCACACACACCAGTAACACGTAAACCACAAGATGTGAAAATGGGTCAAGGTAAAGGTAATCCTGAATTTTTTGTAGCTAAGGTGCGACCAGGAACTATTATGTTTGAAATGCAAGGAGTTTCTGAACCTTTAGCTCGTGAAGCTATGCGTTTAGCAGCTCATAAATTACCTGTTAAGACTAAATTTTTGGTAAGGGAGGATGCATAATATGAAAGTTGCAGAAATCCGCAAGCTAAGCACTTCGCAGTTAGCAGTCGAAGCTACCAAAACTAGGGAAGAAATAGCCGAGCTGAAAAGACGAATACATCTTGGTGAAATACAAAATGTTCGCATCATTCGTGCCAAGCGCAAAGACCTAGCTAGAATGTTAACCATACTGAGTGAAGCACTAATCAAGGAGGCTAAATAATGGCTAAGCAAATAACCGGTATTGTTACCTCCGCTAAAACCGATAAAACTATCGTGGTAACAGTTCATACACGTAAAACACACCCGCTTTACAAAAAACAATACACCGTAACCAGTAAATTCATGGCGCACGATGCTAAAAACGAAGCTCAAGAAGGCGATAAAGTTTCTATTGCTGAAACTCGCCCGATAAGTGCTAAGAAACGTTTTACTTTAGTTCAAATTATCGAAAAACCGCTACTGCGAGAAGATACATTAAAAGCAACCAAGGTTGAAGAAACCAAGCGCCCTGACACTAAGAAGAAATCTGATCAGGAAGTTGAAGAGGATAAATAATGATACAACAAGAATCACGATTGAATGTCTGTGACAACAGTGGAGCAAAAGAAATACTTTGCATCCGTGTTCTTGGTGGAACAAGACGTCGTTATGCCAATGTTGGTGATATCATTGTAGCAACTGTTAAGCAGGCTGCTCCTAACGGCACTGTCAAAAAGAAAAGCGTTGTACGCGCAGTTGTTGTTCGTACTCGTAACACTATAAGACGTAAAGATGGATCAACCATTAAATTTGATGATAATGCAGCTGTAATAATCGGTGAAGATAAATTGCCACGCGGAACTCGTATTTTCGGACCTGTACCAAGAGAACTGCGTGATCAAGGTTACAGCAAGATAATTTCTCTAGCACCGGAGGTACTATAAAATGAACATTGCTAAAATTTACAAGATAAAACTTAAAAAAGGCGATAAAGTTGTAGTTCTCTCAGGCAAGAACAAAGGTAAGACTGGAACTATCTCAGCCGTTCACCCTAAACAGAATAAAGTCACTGTAGACGGCATTAATATCGTCAAAAAACACATTAAACCAAACCGAGAAAATCCCCAAGGGACAATTGCCGAAATCAACAAGCCAATTTGGGTCAGCAAACTTGCAATCATCGAACCTACTACAAAAAAACCATCTAAAATTGGTTATAAAGTAAGCGCTGATGGCAAAAAAGTCAGAATATATAAATCTACAGGAAAGGAGATTAAGTAATGGCTACAGCTACTAAAACTGCTACTAAAAAAGTAGATAATACCAAGCACGTTGCTCGTCTCCGTGCTCTGTACAACGATACATATGTTAAGGAACTTCAAAAAGAACTGAATCTTAAAAATATAAACCAGGTACCTAAACTAGAGAAAATTGTAGTAAATGTTGGACTAGGTAAAGCCAAGGATGACAAGAAAGTTATTGAAACAGCTACAAACACCCTAACCAAAATTACCGGTCAAGCACCGACCAAGACATTTGCTAAGAACTCTATCGCCGGCTTCAAGCTTCGTGAAGGTAACATGATTGGACTTAAATTAACTCTACGCGGTGATCGTATGTATGAATTCATGGATCGCTTAATTAATATTGTTATACCTAGATTGCGTGATTTCCATGGCGTAAGTCTTAAATCATTCGATAAGCAAGGTAATTACAGTATTGGTTTGAGTGAACAATCAGTATTTCCGGAGCTTAGTTTCGAAGAAACAACCACCGCTCACGGACTACAGGCAGTATTTGTAGTAGATGCTGAGAATAAAGAGCACTCCAAAGCTTTACTAGCTAAATTTGGAATGCCATTTGAAAAGGAGAGTAAGTAATGGCTAAGAAATCAATAATTGCTCGAGATGCTAAGCGCATCAAAATGATTGAAAAACACGCTAAAAAGCGTGCTGAATTAAAAGCGCTTGGAGATCAAGAAGGCTTAGCCAAATTGCCTCGCAATAGCTCGCCTACACGTCGAACAAATCGTTGCGCTGAAACCGGTCGACCACGCGCCTATATGCGTCAGTTCGGTTTAAGTCGTATTAGTTTTCGTGAACACGCCTCTAAGGGTGAAATACCCGGAGTTACAAAATCAAGTTGGTAAGGAGATAGAATGAGTACCCAAACAGACCCAATTGCAGATATGTTGACCCGCATTAGAAATGCTATTTTAGTTAATAAAAGCGAAGTTTCCTTGCCACACTCGAATATCAAGGAATCAGTAGCTAAATTACTAAAAGAAAGCAATTTCATTGATGGCTACAAAGTCGATAAAGCAGATATAGGCAAAACACTAACAGTAAATATAAATAGCAGTGACAGCAACGCTCGAATCAGCGAAATTGTACGCTTGAGTAAGCCAGGTCGTCGTCACTATGTAGGTGCAGGCGAAATACCAGTTGTTAAAAATGGACGCGGGATAGTGATCATATCTACATCTAAAGGTGTTATGACCGGCGATGAGGCTAAAAAAGACAATGTTGGTGGCGAATTAATTTGTAAAGTTTATTAAGAAAAGTATAAGGAAATAATATGAGTCGTATAGGAAAACTACCAATCGCCTTACCGAGCGGTGTGACAATTACTGTCGATCCACAGGAAATAACTGTGAGTGGCTCTAAAGGCACACTGAAACAGTTCACTATGCCAGGAATTGACGTTAAGCAAGAAGGCAATGAAGTGATTGTAACAAGGATTAATGATGAACCGAAAATTCGTGCTAAACACGGATTAATGCGTTCACTTGTTAGCAATATGGTAACCGGAGTTAGTGAAGGCTTTTCTAAAAAGCTTGAAATTAACGGTGTTGGCTATCGTGTTGCAGCTCAAGGTACAGATCTTAAATTCAACATCGGTTTTTCGCATGATGTAATTTATCATGTACCAGCAGGTGTTCAAGCTGCAGTTGAGCAAAATACTATCACTGTAAGTGGCATAAATAAGCAACAAGTAGGCCAAGTCGCTGCAGAAATAAGGGCTCTTAAGAAGCCAGAACCTTATAAAGGTAAAGGCATTAAATATGAAGGCGAAAGAATACTACGTAAGAGCGGCAAGAGCGGTAAGGATAAATAATCATGAGTAAGCGTTTAATTTCAAAATTACATAATAAATCACAGCGTAAGGCGCGAATTCGTTCAACTGTTGTCGGTACTCCCGATAGACCACGTTTAAGTGTGTTTGTTAGTAATCTTCATATAACTGCCCAAATTATCGATGATTCAAGCCACAAAACTCTTGTTTATGTAACTACCGTTGGACAAAAAACAATTAAAGGTACCATGACAGAAAAAGCTGAGTGGGTTGGTAGCGAAATTGCCAAAAAAGCTAAATCTAATAAAGTTAAAAAAGTAGTATTAGATCGTGGCGGTAAACTATATCATGGGCGCATAGCCAAGCTTGCTGAAGCTGCTCGTAAAGAAGGATTGGAGTTCTAATTATGGCTGACACAAATACCAAACCAGTTTCAACAAATCCACAAAAAAATATCGTAGAAGAAAAACAATATGACGAACGCACTCTTCACATTGATCGTGTGGCTCGAGTAGTAAAAGGTGGTCGTCGTTTCAGATTCCGTGCACTAGTTGTTGTTGGTGATCGCAGAAATCAAGTGGGTGTCGGTAGCGCCAAAGGCGCTGATGTTACATCTGCTATTACCAAAGCTACAGACGTTGCAAAAAAGAATTTCGTAACAGTATCTTTGTACAAGGGAACTTTACCTCATGAAATAGAAAAGAAAGTGAGCGGAGCTCATATTCTATTGAAACCAGCAAGTGCCGGTACAGGTTTAATTGCTGGTGGTGTTGTTCGACAAATTTTAGAAGTTGCAGGTGTTAAAAATGCGCTAAGCAAATCTATTGGTTCATCCAATAAAACTAACATTGCATACGCGACTATTGATGCACTAGATAGTCTGGTTCCTGCTAAAGACTGGATTACAACTAAAAATAATCGCAAGGCTAAGGCTAAAAAGGCTTAAATATGAAGTATAACGAATTACAATTATCTAAATCTAAATCATCTCGTCGCGTTGGACGCGGAATATCTGCTGGTCGCGGCAAAACAGCCGGACGTGGTACAAAGGGGCAAAAAGCGCGCGCCGGTTCTAGTGCTAAACCAGGTTTTGCTGGTGGCACAAATCCATTAATGCGTAAACTACCAAAGCTACCTGGATTTAAAAGCTACCGTGTTAAGGCAGAGAATGTTTATACTGGCGACCTAGACCAGTTTGCAGGCAAAGTAGTAGATGCTACAGCATTGTTCGAGGCTGGACTCGTAACTAGTCCGTATAATTCCATCAAACTCATCGCAAAAGGTGATGTAACCAAAAAAGTTACCGTCAAACTCCCATCAGCATCTAGCTCTGCTATTTCATCACTCGAAGCTAATGGTGGTACATTCGAAAAAATTGCCCGTTTGCAAAGACCGCAAACTTCAACTAAAAATAAAAAATAATTTATGTTTTTTTACCTCACTGAAAAAAATGTGAGATAATATATGAAAACAATTGAGGGTACAATAAACACGTGAATTGGAAAATCATATTAAAATCTCTTGGTCACAAAGATATGCGAAAACGTATTTTTGTTGTTCTGGGGATATTGTTGGTATATAGATTTCTAGCTCATATTCCCGTACCTATTAGTGACCCTAAAACCTTACATCAAGTATTGCAGAGCTTATTCAATTCCGAAAATTCTCCACAGCTATTGAATTTTATAAATGTATTGTCGGGCGGTGCTCTTGCTAACTTCTCTATTATGATTGCAGGCCTAGGACCTTATATTAACGCTTCAATCATTATGCAATTATTAACCAAGGCTATTCCTAAGCTGGAAGCGTTGCATAAAGAGGGCGAGTTCGGTCAGAAAAAAATTAATCAATATACACGCATTCTAACCTTTCCGCTAGCTATCATCCAGGCCATTGGATCTATATATTTAATTAGGCAAGCAGCCTCATCCATCGGTGGCATGGGCGATATTACCGCCAACACCACTATTATGCAATGGGTGCTTATGGTGTCAGCATTAACAGCTGGCTCGATGCTTCTTATGTGGCTCGGTGAACTAGTCACAGAGCAAGGTATCGGTAATGGTATATCACTATTGATTACTGTCGGAATTGTTAGTGGCCTCCCTGGTCAAATCAGCCAAATCGTGAATTCAATTCTTGAAAAGAAAGATCAGCTTGTTTTATTTGGGCATCAACTGCCTATCAACAAGAGTGCACTTATCAGCAGTTTAATTATTGGCGGATCCGTACTGCTTCTGACGTGGATTGTTGTGATGCTTAACGAAGCGTCGCGTAAATTGACGGTAAATTATGCCAAAAGAGTACAAGGTAATCGTACGTATGGCGGCATAACAACCGTACTTCCAGTCAAACTCATTACTGCCGGCGTTGTACCAATTATATTCGCTGTAGCTTTTTTGAGTGTTCCAAGCTTTGCCGGCCAATTATTGACATCGAATAGCAATCCTCAACTTGCTCAACTAGGCCAGAACCTAGTGTCGTGGTTTACTACCCCTTCTGCTCAAACATTCAAAACACTAGGCTGGCACGCCTATATTTATCCTGCTACCTATTTCTTCCTTGTCTTCACATTTACATATTTTTATACTAGTATCACTTTTAATACCAAAGAAATTTCTGAGAACCTCCACAAACAGGGTGGTTTCATTGAAGGAGTTCGTTCTGGTACGCAAACAGAAAAATATCTTAGTAAAATTATCAATCGTTTAACGTTCTTTGGCGCCTTGAGCCTTGGATTGTTGGCACTTGTGCCTATCATTGGACAGCTTTTCGTTTCTGCCAATATATCAATTGGTGGTACCAGTATTCTGATTCTAGTTTCGGTGGCACTACAAACACTTAGAAGCGTTGAATCGCGTGCTTTAATGGTTACTTATGATCAATACTCAGAACCGGATTTCTTTTATGACGAAACAAGCACTGGAGATTCATCATTGGGTGCTCAGCATTTGAAGTTTTCCAAGCGTTTGATGTCAAGAATTAAGCCAAAGTCTAAGTAAAATAACCACCCCTTAAAAAACTCTTTACAACAAGGGTGATAATATGCTACACTTAGGTGTTGTTATATTTATGGCAGTTAATAAAGAAGTAATCGAACTAACGGGAACCATAATTGAGACTCTACCAGGGACTCAATTTCGCGTTGAACTCGAGAACGGCCATCAAATTATAGCCCATGTCGCCGGAAAGATGCGCAAGCACTTTATCAGGATTGTCCCCGGAGATAGCGTTACGGTCGAGTTGACCCCTTATGATCTTACTAAGGGCAGAATCACCTATCGCAAGAATTAATATAATCTAGAGCAGTAGCGTCATTGCTAGAAGAGGAGCGTGATCCGCATGAAAGTGCGTGCCAGTGTCAAAAAAATCAGTTCAGACGACAAAATCGTTAGACGAAAAGGTCGTTTGTACGTTATTAATAAAATGAAGCCTAAACATAAGCAGAGGCAGGGTTAAACATGGCAAGAATTTCCGGTGTTACTATTCCTGCTAAAAAACAAGTTTGGGTTGCCCTGACTTACGTATATGGAATTGGTGAAAAGACTTCATACGACATTCTAGGAAAAGCTAAAGTTGATCCTACTACAAGAGTAGAAAAACTTACAGACGCAGAAGTACAAAAAATTCAGGACATAATCAACAATGACTTAATTGTCGAAGGCGAATTACAGCGTATCGTAACTGCAAACATTAAAAGATTGAAAGACATACGTGCTTACCGTGGGTTACGTCATTCGGCAAACCTACCTAGCCGTGGTCAACGCACTAAGACAAATGCTCGAACTAGACGTGGTAAGAAAACAACAGTTGGTGGTACTGCTAAGAAAGCACCATCTAAGACCTAGGGGATAATTATGGCAGAAGAAATTAAGAACACAGAAGTAGTTGTAGCTCAAGCTCCTGAAGAGCCCAAAGCAAAAACACGTAAGAAAAAAGTTAAACGTAGCGTTCCAACCGGCCAGGTTTACGTGAAGGCTACCTTCAATAATACAATTATTACTATTACGGACCCTAAAGGTAATAAGCTAACAGCTTCTAGCGCAGGTGCTTGTGGTTTTCGTGGTTCTAAAAAAGGCACCGCCTACGCCGCTCAAATAGCGGCTGAAAAAGCTGCTGAGAGCGCCGTATCACAATATGGTTTCAAAAAAGCTGATGTATTTATCAAAGGCACTGGCCTTGGTCGTGATGCAGCCGTTAGAGTACTTGCTGGTTTAGATATTGCAATAGACTCAATTACAGATGTTACTGGCATACCGCATGGCGGAGTTCGCCCCAAGAAAGCTAGGAGAGTTTAATTATGGCTAGAGATAGATCATCAATTGTTAAAATGAGTCGCCGCGAAGGCTATGCTCTACACCCTAAAGCTCACAAAGCTCTTGTTAAGCGCAGTACAAAGCCAGGACAGAGTCTTAAAGGACGCCAAGCAAAACCAAGTCAGTACAACCTACAGCTTCGTGAAAAGCAAAAAGTTAAAAGGCTTTATGGTTTACTCGAAAAACAGTTTAGCAATCTTATGAAAGAAGCTGAGCGTCGTGAAGGACAAGCTGGTCATAATCTTTTGCAGCTTTTAGAGCAACGTGCAGACAATGTAATCTATAGAGCTGGTTTTGCACCGAGCCGACGTGCGGCACGACAATTGATGTCCCATGGTCATTTCATGCTAAACGACACTCGTGTAGATATTCCATCAATCCGTATCAAAGTTGGTGACAAATTAGTCGCCCGTCCTCGTTCTGTTAAAACTGAATACTTCAAAAATCTCGATGACGTAAGCCCTGCACCACCAGAAGTACCGGGATGGATAAAAGTTAATCGCAAGAAATTCGAAATTTCAGTCACTGGTCTACCAACCCGTGATGACGCTGAATTAGATATTAATGAACAACTAATTGTTGAGTATTACTCACGTTAAGAAGGAGCCAATAAAAATGTCAAATAATATTCATACACCAAGCCTCGTAAGTGTCGACGAACATAGTGCTACAAGTGCTACTTTCGTTGTTGAACCTTTACACAGCGGCTATGGTATGACACTAGGAAATAGCTTAAGACGAGTATTACTTTCTAGTATTGCTGGTGCTGCTATTACCTCCTTCAAGATCGAGGGCGCTACTCATGAGTTCACTTCTGTAAAGGGTGTCAAAGAAGATGTAGTCGATATCATGCTCAATCTTAAAAATATACGTTTCAAGGTTTACGGCAATGATGTTCAAACGCTTCGCCTAGTCAAAAAAGGCAAAGGAGTTGTAACAGCAAAAGATATCGAAACGAATGCCGATGTTGAGGTTGTTAACACCAATCAAGCTATTTGCACAATTGATGATCCTAAAGCTAGTTTTGTTATGGATATCACAGTTGAAATAGGACGCGGTTATCGCACTATTGAAGAAGGTGCTGCTCATAAACCAAGCGATATGATTGCAATCGATGCAGTATTTGGTCCAGTACGACGTTGCCGCTATAAAGTTGAAAATACTCGTGTTGGTCAAGCAACAGACCTAGACCGTCTTATCTTAACTGTTGACACCGATGGTTCAATTAGTCCCCAAGACGCATTTGAAGAGGCTAATGCTATTCTCATCAACCAGTACACAGCACTTGCTGGCAAAACTCGTATCGAAGTACAAGAAACTAATCCAGCAAACTCAGATGACTATGCTAACGACTTAATTGGTGACGAGGGATCAGCACTAAATACATCAATTGAAGATTTAAATCTATCTGCTCGAACAACGAATGCACTAATTAACAATGATATTCACACAATTCGTGACTTATTTGCATTAAACGATGCCGAATTACGCGATCTTAAAGGCTTTGGATCCAAAGCTCTCGATGAAGTTAAAGATAAACTAGCGGAGTTGGAGCTTTAAAAATGCATCGCCACGGATACAAAGGTCGTAAATTCCATCGTGAGCGTGATCAGCGTCGTGCTCTTATCAAGGGTCTTGCTGACTCTTTGATTAAATACGAAACTATTGAAACCACTCTTCCTAAAGCTAAAGAAGTAGTACCATACGTTGAAAAATTAATTACTAAGGCTAAGATTGGTGATTTGCACAATCGTAGGCAAATTATCGCTAAATTACAGACTTTAAGTAGCGCCAATAAACTAGTAGACGAAATTGCTCCTAAATTAAAAGGCCGTAATAGCGGGCATTTAAGAATTGAACGTACTACAGCTAGACGCGGCGATAATGCACAACTTGCTAAGGTGAGCTTTGTAGATGATCTGAAATCTGCGCCAGTAGCAAAACCCGTAAAAGAAGTGGCTGAAAAACCAGTAGCAAAACCTAAAACTACTACCAAAAAAGCTGCTGCTAGGCCAAAAGCAACTGCTAAGGAGAAAAAGTAATGAGTACTTATAGTGCTAAACCGACCGAAGTTACTAGACAATGGTATGTCATTGATGCTTCAACTGCTCCGTTAGGAAGAATATCTACTGCAGCCGCTAAATTGCTTATTGGAAAAGGTAAACCGCAATTTACAAAGCATATCGACTGTGGCGATTATGTAATAATTATAAATGCCAACAAAACAGTTGTAACTGGCGATAAGCTCAAGAAAAAAACTTATTACCGACACAGTGGGTATCCTGGTGGACTCAAAGAAGCTTCTTTAGAAGAAAAAATGCAAAAAGATGCTACATTTGCACTTGGACACGCCATTCGTGGAATGCTCCCAGTAAATAAACTACGTGCACCGCGTTTAGCTCGTCTAAAAATTTATGCTGATGACAATCATGCACATGCTGCACAATCACCAAAACTAATCGATATTAAGGATATTAAATAATGCCTACTAAGAATTCATATTTTTATGGCATAGGACGCCGAAAAAGCGCTACTGCAAGAGTAAGAGTATTAAATGGAAAAGGCCTTGTTATAGTTAATGGCAAGCCAGCCTCAGAATACTTTGCTGATAGTAAAGCTTTACTTGGCAAAATTAACCAACCATTTGTACTACTAGATCTAAATGAAAAATTTGACGTTAGCGCTGTAGTAACAGGCGGTGGTCACGACGGTCAAGCAGAAGCTATACGACTAGGTGTAGCAAAAGCACTAGTAGAACTTTCAGAAGATTATCGCGGTACTCTTAAAAGAGCTAATTTACTTACTCGTGATGCCCGCGAACGTGAACGCAAGAAATTCGGCCTTAAAGGTGCTCGTAAACAACGACAGTTTACCAAGCGTTAACACTTATTTGACTTTTAACTATAAAATAATGTATCTTATTGATATGCAAACATTAAGCAATTATTTCCAGTTTTGGTTTTTTGCCTTCAACAGGCGATTTGCTTTAATGTATATTAAATAATAATTATAAGTCAACAAGCAAATCGTCGCTTACAAAAAAAGCGGCGATTTTTTAATAGAGAGGATATATGGAAAAAAATAAATCAGTAACAGTAGCAGTACAGGAAAAAAGGAGTTCTATTTCTGATGCTATAAGAAATCACGAAAGCAAGCTTATCTCCACAATCGGGCCATGTCCGTTAGTAGATGAGACATTAATAATAAATAGTGAAGCAGAAGAAAAATTGAAACTTGAGCAATCACTTAATAATTTGATTGTGCTCGATAGACAATGCTTTACTAAACCTAGGACTAACCCCGCTGACTGGCAAGGCTTAGACAGTTCAGATCCTGAGAAAGCCATGACGATTATTGGCAATTTATCTCAAGTACATAGTAATGTAAGCGCTGAAGTACGTTTCGAATCTAATATGACAAGGTATAGTGACTATTTATCTATGGTCTGGACAGGTGCTCGTAATATTAATGACTATGAGTTGATTAAATTATTAGCTAAGTATGACACTAGTTTGCCGATTGGGATCAAAAACGGACTCGATGGTAGCATAGAGCAGGCTCTAGAGCATGTTCAATACATTAATGACATTAGGCCTGAAGGTAGTGCACCTGCTGTACTCATATACAGAGGTGGTGAAAATGCTATGAATCCTGCAGCATCCGCTGATATGTATAAGAGAGCTCATGAGGCAACTGATGGTCGAATCATAAGAGATAATGCCCATGGCGTAGAAATGGCACATAACCCAAATGGCAAGTTCGAAAAATCAATCGCTGGTCAAATAAGAGCTTCTCATGCCGCTATTGAACTAGCTTACGAAGGCTATCCGCCACTTGGAGTAATGTACGAAGCCAGTAACCTTGAAAGCATTATGGACCCACATATTCCTTTAGAAACAGCAATACTTCATACAGAACTACTACACACAGCCAAATTAGGCTCCCCAGTAGTGAGTAGATCTGTAGATTTTCTAAACCTTCCAAGCCATGGCTTCGGTAGCAAGATTAAAGTAAGATAACTAAAATAATCTAAAACATATTAAAAGGTCTAGTATTCTGTATAATAAAGATATAATAATGAGTCAAAAAACAGTAATTCTAACCGGCTTAAGAGTCAATAATAATCTACATATAGGTAATTATCTCGGCGCTATTTTGCCGATGGTCGACATGGCAAATAACAGTGCTGATGCACAAATTAATCTGTTTGTACCAGATCTGCACAGCATCACAACTGATGTTAAATATGACCAATTACAACAAAACATAACTAATAATATAAAGTTATATGTAGCATCAGGGCTACCAATTGATAAACCAAATGTCTATATATACAGGCAAAGCTATGTTCCAGCCCACAGTGAGTTAACATGGATTCTGGACTGTTTTAGTGGTTTCGGTGAATTGAACCGAATGATAGAATTCAAAGAAAAAAGCCAACAGATAGGAAAAGGTAACGTAGGAGTAGGATTATTCAATTATCCCGTTCTAATGGCTGCTGATATTCTGCTCTATGATGCTGAATATGTGCCAGTTGGCGATGATCAAAGGCAGCATCTTGAATTCAGTCGGAATATTGCCAATAAGTTTAATAATAAGTTTGGGGATATATTTACAGTTCCTAAAAGTTCTGAAGAACAACAAAAGAAATTCAATCGTGATCAAGCACCGAGGATTAAAGATTTAGCTGATCCTTCGAAAAAAATGAGCAAATCAGCTACATCTGATAAAGGTGTAATATTTTTGAATGATGATATCACGTCAGCAAAAAATAAGATCAAATCTGCTACAACAGACAGCATTGGTAGCATAAACTATGACCATGAAAAACAACCAGGGATTTCAAATTTAATTGATATTTACTCCATGCTCTCAGATAAAAGTCGTGAAGAAATTTTGGCTGAGCATCAAGGCTCTAGTAATTATGCTGAATTGAAAAATGCAGTAGCGGAAGCAGTCGGAGAATTTTTAAGTGATTTTCAAGAAAAATTAGCAATTATCGAAAATGATGCTATTCATTCTAAACTTATATCATCAGAAGAAGCCATGAATGAATACGCCAACAATACATTACTAAAAGTACAAAAAGCTGTTGGACTGCGCTGAATATGCCAGATGATGCTAAAACTAGACTCGATCAACAAATCGTCAAGCTACATCCCGATATAAACAGAAGTTATGCTCAGCATTTAATAAGTTCAGGTTTGGTGGCGGTTAATGACAAGACAATAACGAAGTCTGGCCATAAAATAACTAGTAGTGACAAAATTATTGTGAAACAGAATTCAGTTAATCAGAAAATACCCAACATTGATATTCCTGTTATTTACGAAGATGAAAATTGTGTAGTAATTAATAAACCTGTTGGTTTGTTGGCTCACTCCAAGGGTCCGATGAACAAAGAAGCAACAGTCGCAACCTGGTTGAGTCATAGGATAAATGAATCAGATTTCGATATACCAAAAGCTAAAGATTTGAATGACAGGTATGGTATTGTTCATAGACTAGATCGCGGGACTAGTGGAGTAATGATTTGCGCTAAGAATAAACAAACACTAGCTTACTTACAACGACAATTCACCAATAGAAAAGCACAAAAAACATACTTAGCGGTAGTAAAAGGTGTTCCGCCCCAGAATCATGCCATAATTGAGATGCCTATTGAAAGAAATCCTAAAAAACCACAAACATTCCGTGTTGGCAGTAATGGCAAATCTTCAATTACAGAGTTTAAGTTAATTAATACCAATAATAAATTTAGTTTATTGGAATTAACACCTAAGACCGGTAGAACACATCAGTTGCGTGTACACCTGTCTCATATTGGTATTCCAATTGCAGGCGATACTCTCTACGGTGGGCCAGAATCTGATAGGCTGTATCTGCATTCCCGAGTATTAACTATTAATATTCCGGGTAATATTACTAAAACTTTTGAAGCAAAAGTTCCAGAATCATTTGAAAGAATGGTAAATTCATGAAATTAGTATTACACCCTAAAACTAGTATTCAATTAGAAAATTTGCGAGTTAATGCACCACACGCTGTACTCATAACAGGCGAAAAGGGTATAGGCAAATCAGCTGTTGCAACATCAATCGCAGAAAACTATTTCAGCAAAACTGCTGATTACACGCAACATGTTAAAACGTATTCAGCTAAAGATAAGGAGTTTGGCGTAGAAACAGTTAATCAAATTCAAAAATTTCTTAAAACCAAGCACAGCCATACTGAAATTGTGAGTAAATTAGTAATCATAGATGATGCTCACGAATTATCGATTCAAGCCCAAAATATGATTTTAAAAACCCTAGAAGAGCCTTCTTTAGGCAGTATGCTTATATTATGTGTTCCGAACAAGAACATGGTAATAAAAACAATTGTATCTAGATGCCAGGTTATCAATTTAATTCCACCCAGCAAAAATGATGTCTTGGATTTTTTCTCAGGTCAGAAAATCCAGTTAGGTGAATTAGAATCAGCGTATAAGATGAGCGGTGGCCTACCAGGATTGATGCACGCAATCTTATGTAAAGAAAATCATCCTCTGATAACAGCTACAGATGTTGCAAAACAGTTACTCACTAGCAGTCATTTTGATAAATTATGTCTAATCGAAACACTAGCTAAGGATAAAGATTTATTAACAAATGTTACATTCATGCTTCAGCAAATATCCCATAGCGCTATATTGAGTGCTGAAAGCAAACAAGCTCTCAAATGGAGCAAAGTATTGGATGCTTCTTATCGAGCTGATGAAATGTTGTCTAAAAATGTCAGCAGTAAGCTTGTTTGTGATAAGCTAATGCTATCTCTGTAAAAAAGCTTAATGTGATATAATATTTAGATATCATGTATGCAATATTAGTAATTATTGGTCTAGCTATTTTGGCATATTATAATTCTCATCTACACGACGACGAATTTGCAAATGTTTCTAGAAAAGTAGGTGATCGATTAGGTAAGTTATGGGATATTGCTCATCAAGGTATGAGAGAGAATAGATTCCTAAGAGCTGAAAAAGCATTACTCACTATCTTAAAGATCGATGAAAAGAACGCAGCTGCCTATAATCGCCTAGGTATACTTTATGCTAAACAAAAAGAGTACCGAGATGCTATTGATTGTTTCGAAATTGCTTCAAGTATCGAAGCTACACCATCGAGTTTACATAACCTAGGATTAATCTACTACGAAACTGAAAATTACGACAAAGCTGCCATTGCTTTCGAGCAAGCACTCAAACTAGAAGATAATTTAGCCGCAAGACATGTTGCCTACGCTAAAGTACAAGAAAAACTTGGCAACGATAAAATTATGTTCCAGGAACTAGAAAAAGCGGCAGAATTAGAGCCGAATAAAGAAACGTTCACTCTACTTCATAAAGCCTATCTTACTCATGACAGAGAAGAAGATGCTCAAATAATTGCTAACAAATTGAAAAAACTAGTTGTTCCAGCTGGCAAGCGTAAACGTATATTGAGGCCCAAAAGAGTTATAGTATAAAAAACCCCTGCGGCTTAGCAGGGGTTATTTTATTGTTATTTAATTATTAGCGTTTAGCTTTAGATAGCTTATTAGCTTCATAGCCACCAACAATAAGCGCTACTCCACTGATAACTACTGATAAGCCGATTAACCAGATTAAGGCTAATGCACCTTGAGCTGGTTTAGCAAATATGTAGAAACCGAACAGCGTGTAAATTGCTCCAGCTATTACTAGTAACCAGCTTGTTTTCTTAGATGAAAAACCTGCTGCAATTTGTAATACACCTACAACAACTGCCCAAATAGCAATTAGTGATAGAACTGCAAGAGCACTTATTGCCGGGTGGGAAAACACGTATAGACCGGCTATTACGCTTATCACACCAATTAAGCTACCGAATATCCAGTGTCCGTGACGATTAATCAATGATCCCACCGCCAATACTGCACCTGAAGCCAGCAAATAAATGCCTAGTACAATTAAAAATGCCTGCAAGGTAATTCCTGGCCAGGCCATTATAAGTAGTCCAAAAACTACTGAAAAAGCACCATAAACGCTAAGCGCCCAAGCTGCTTCCTTAATTTGGTTATCCATATAACCCTCCTTTATTTGTAACTGTAATATAACACCGCTCAAGGTATTTGCAAGCATAAGCAATGTAAAACTTTATGATTTATGTAATATTACTCACTATTTACAAAGCATGCAAAATGTAGTATTATATGTATATGAAAAAAATCACGCCATATTTTATCGAAAGAAACCGTAAAGAAGCCGAACAAGAGCTTGCTAAAGTATCAAAAAGAAGTAGCAGATTCGCTCGTGCTGCTGCAGCGACATCATTATCAATGCTAGCGTTAGCTGGTAGTATCGATAACCCTAAGCACGTACCAGAAGCTCTCACTATACCACCATTGTTTGGTTTGGCTGCTTATCTACAGCGCAAAAAAGCCAAACATAATATGACATGGGTATTAAACGATTACATGGCAGCACAACAAATGAAAAATCAAGAAGAGCACAAAGATATTGAAGGCTTTGAAAATATTGATATAGCCAGGTTTAATATTGAATCACTTGGCGCAACAAAAGGTGCAGAATACGCATTCCAACACGGTGCTATGGGTATCAGTGGTTTTATGGCTGGCACAGAATTAGCTGGTAAAATTCCCGAAAATGCTCAATCTAGTTATACACTCACAGCTCTAGGTATTTTTGCTGTTGGCGCGGCTCTATCGTTTACCGATAAGCATGAAACACGCATGCAAGTTTCTAATGACTACCTTGATTTAGTAGATAAAACAGTAGGCTATTCATTACGCTTGAACCAAATTGAGAAATCAATTGAAACAAATGCCTAACATAAAACATAATTGAGTCTATGATTGGTTATCAAGTGCTTGAAATAATACAAATTATGGTGCAGGGTGCAGGATTCGAACCTGCGAAGGCATAAGCCATCAGATTTACAGTCTGACGTGTTTGACCGCTTCACTAACCCTGCATAAGGTTAAATGGAGCCACCTTCGGGATTTGAACCCGAGACCCCATCCTTACCATGGATGTGCTCTACCCCTGAGCTAAGGTGGCATATTTTAAATTACAACCCTGTTAGTGTAGCAAAATTTAACTGTTTTTGCTATACTTAATCATCGTAATAGACTATTGCCGGCATAGCTCAGTGGCCAGAGCAGCTGTTTTGTAAACAGCGGGTCGTGGGTTCGAATCCCTCTGCCGGCTCCAATTATTTACAAAAACATTTTAATCTGTTAATATATACTAAATAACTAATCGTAAATTGAATAATATACATGGCTAAAAAAGGCGATAAACGAAAAATTGTAGGACTTGTCAGTGAAGAATCTGGTGAGCGTATTTACTATACCAAGAAAAATACCATGAATACTCCTGATAAATTAACCCTTCGTAAGTACAGTCCAAAATTACGCAAGCACGTTGTTTTTACTGAAGTTAAAAAGAACCTCGGACGTAACGAAGTAAAACCGCGGAAGCGTTAATTAGCTATTAATATCCAAAATAGTATTGATGAGTTCTGCTTGACTCCAGACCAATGGAGCAACACTCTTCGGAATACCATTCTCTGGATCAAACTGTTCACTTAAAACACCGCTTTTTAGTTGCTTTGATAATGCCCAGTCTAATAGATCTTGGGCATTTTTTGTTTGTTTAGAATAAATATAATATTGAGCTAACCATAAGGTACTAACTATCCACGGATTGCCTTTGTATTGTTGCTTTTCTAGGAAGTACTGATCGTTTTCATATCTTAATACTCCACCGCTAGGCGAGGTGTTGAGGATTGTTTCTTCTACTTTTTTAGCAGTGCTAGATATCATTGGGTCATTGATAGGTAATTCGGAGTACATAAAAGCCCCATACAGGCTAGATATATCTATAACATCGTCATAAACAATGCTCCCATCCGGTTTTACAAGCAAGCCTTTTCTAAAATAGCCATCAGGGTGATAAAGTAGGTGTAGATTTGATTTAATAGAATCAGCAGTTTTAGCCCATTTGAGTGAATCGTCATGCCTATTTATAGCTTTAGCTAAGCTAGATGCCGATCTGAGGCCAGCAATAACCGTACATACTGTATAGGTTGAAGTTAAAAACTTTTCTTCCCATAAATCGTAGCTGGCATGTGGCAGGCTTGTTTCGCGGTCGATGAAGGTAGATATAAAATTAGCTGCAGGCTCAATTAAGCTAGAATAATATTCTTCTATGATTGTTATATCCTTAGTTGATTCATAAAGCTCATTAATCAGAAAAAGTACTACAGCAGTTTCATCTTCCTGGATGGCTAATTCTTTGCGTTGACTATGTATGAGAGGATGCCAGGTGCTTCCTATGGCCCTATCTGGTTGGTATTTGTGTAATAGATATCCATCCTGATGGATGGTATCTCTGGCGAAGTCTATGAATTTTTTAGCTTCACTCGTGTGCCCTAGCCTAATAAGCGGCCAGAGAGCATAGGCAGCATCTCGGGGCCAGCAATAACAATAATAATCTCTTCCGTAGTTAAATATAGAAGAATCACCAGATGCAAGTATAGAACCCCTATAATCACAGTGAGCTTTAATTATTAGTAAGCTATGGAGCACACTTAATTTGTTATTATCTGGAATTTTCTTATTTGTTTTCCCGATCCATTGTTGCCAGTATTGACGGTTGTATCTCATAACTTCTGTCATGTTTGAAGTCATAAATTTACGATTTTTCCTCTCAAGATCTCTTTGATTATTATCAGCTAATATCCAATAATCTAGCGTAGCGGTACTGTTGGGCTGGAGTACTTTTTTAAATCGTATGACACTGTCAACACCGCCGTGTTCTACAGAGTTGCCAGAAAGCTCACCATCCATGGCGTCTAGATATGTTCCAGCTTTACCTTCAATTGCATATACGCCTGTTGCAAATTGGTCAAAACCTTCTCCTGATTCGAACTTCCCAGAAATTAACAGACATGTACGTCCTTTGTAATCTAATATGTAATTTTCGTCTGGAACATAAATAGCTGTATCGCCGCGTCCGGCATTCGATAGCCTGAACACCTGGTGCATAAAAATTCTGATTTCTCTCTCTTTTTCGGATGGGTTCACTAAAGTTATATGTCTAATTAATGCATTGGTGCTGGTATCTATGTAATCTTGAAAATGAATAGTAAGATTGATGCTATTTGATACGAATCTAATGCTACTTATCAGGGCATCAGCTTCGTAATCGATATCAACATCCCATGTTCCATCATCAACCCAGCTGAATACTCCATCTACCCAAACTCCTATTTTATGCTGTAAGCTACGGGCGTTAGTTAGGTTCTCTAAGCCGACATACGGATAATAAAAATCATGCACTAAAGCATTCTCGTCTAAACCGACAAACATTTGCCCGTTACTGAGTACAATCGGTCTAGCCATCTACGTCGAGCCCATGATTAGTAATTCTATAGACAATGTCCCGATAAGCATTCATGAAGTTTATATGCGCCTCATAGGGGCTGTCATAGGGGCTAAAGTATGCGTGTATGTCACCATCGTTGAAATACTTAGTGCACATATAATAGAAATGGTCAGAAGTTTGTAATTTACGCCAATCTTCAATAAGGCTTAAATCATTTGTTTCATGAATTTTTTCTGTAAGGCTGTACAGGTTATTTATGGCGGCATTTTGCATGGGGTTACCTAGCCAAGCTGAAAGGTCTCTTTCAGTATCAGCCCAAGTAACTGTGTCCTCTACACTTATTTCATCTACAGGCGGACTGGACTCAATTACTTCACTAACTGTTTTGAAATCATGATTACTATTTTGTAGCCATTCTCCAGGTAGATGTTCTAGAAAATCAAATATACCAGAATCAGCCCATTGATGCTCTCCGAAGGTTTCATAATCCATAAAAAGATTTATGTTGTTAACATCATTAATTTCAGAGAGCCAATGGCTGTACTTATTCGCTGTTAATGGCCATTCGCTCCAATTCCTGTCACTGAAACGAAAAGCTAAATCGTCACTCAATTTATAGTTTTTAAGAAGCAATGCAATGTTGTTTGTGCCTGCAGGTTTATATACAAAATTAGGGTTTCGCCAACCCAGTACTGGATCCCAGCCTTCAGCTAAGATTCCTTTATAATTTTTTGATTCTGCCCATCTTGCTAAATCATTGTTATAAGCCAATTCCGTATTCCTGAAAACTTGAGGCTTGACACCAAATAGTTCATAAATTTTTTCATGATGCATTTGGACTTGAGTTTCAAATTCAGACATTGAGTAAAAAAATGCCAAACTGTGATGATATGTTTCCGCTACAATTTCAACTCTGCCAGTTGCTACAAGTTCTTGGAATGATCTTAAGGCTTCTGGCGCCCATCTCTCCATTTGTTCCAGGATTGTTCCTGTAATAGAGATGCTGAACCTAAATTCTGGATAGCGGTTGAGGAGTCTCAGTAAAATGGTATTCGTGGGTATGTAGCTTTTTGATGTAACTTTCTTTAGCACAGCCTCATTACTAGCCTTACTATCGTAGGATGAATCGAAATAATCACTATTGATTGCTGTGTCAAATACAGTGTAATGTCGTATTCTGAAGGGTTGATGAACATGCAAATAAAGAACAATAGATTTTTTATTATTCATCGTGCTGCCTCTGCGAGTGTTTTATGGCGCCTATAGAGCTCAACAAGTTTATTTGAAGAATCTTGCCATGACATAACCCGGTATTCATCGTATGCTCTATCTCTAAGTTCTTTAAGTAGTGAATCAGAGCTAATTGCCGAAGCAATCAGATTACTCATTTCGTCAATATCCCAAAAATCTACTTTTAAGCAGTTTTTGAATACTTCGCTGACTCCAGATTGTTTTGAAACCAAAGATGGAGTACCAAAAGCAATCGCTTCTAACGGTGTTAGTCCAAAAGGTTCTGATACTGATGGCATAACGAAAAGATCCGCAACCTTAAATGCGTCTCGCCATTTCTGACCACGTTGAAATTCAGTGAATATTACTTTGTCAGAAATACCAAGCTCAGCAGATAAATCTACTAATTCTTGGTATTGTTCGCCACTACCAACGATTAAAAAATACGTTTTAGGGTATACATCAATCACCCTTCTTGCCGATCGCAGAAAATTAGGTAGACCTTTTTGAACGGTCAAACGTCCAATATTTGCTACTACTTTGTAGCCCTTAGTCTTCATGTTTCTTAAAAATTGGTAAGAATTGAAATCGTTGTTTTCATATCTGATTACTACATCAATAGAATTGTGTACTACTTTGATTTTGTCTTCAGGAATACTGTAATCAGCAATTATTTTGCGTTTGGTATGGTTAGATACAGCGATAATTTCATCAGCCATTAACATAGCTGTTTCTTCTATTTCTTTGACCATAGGGTTACCATCAATGGTGCCAGCGCGATCTGATTCCACTGAATGTACGTGTAGTATTAGGGGGCAATTTGTTTTTTGCTTAATGAGAAGTGCTGCTCTAAATGTTAACCAGTCATGTGCATGTAGAACGTCGAAATATCGATTCTCAGCAATCTTACTAGCTGCAATGGAATAAGCATGATACTGATCTATGATATTTAAATTTTCGGTCTGACCATTTTCATATGTGAATTTATAGCTGTCGTACGCTATGCCAGACTTTACTATTGATTCTACTCCCTGAGGGATAGCAGGAATAACATTCATAAAATCAATGCTATGATCAGCTTCGTAGGGAACAATAAAATCGATATCCATGTTATTCTCTGCCAGAGATTTGCATAATTGATAACAAGCAACACCTAAACCACCACTGTTATGTGGTGGCAATTCCCAACCCAGCATTAATACCTTCATCCCAATAAAAAATGTTTCTTTAATTATTTTTATTAACAATAATAATTATAGGGGTAGATAACCTTAAGCGCAACTAGTTTATTTAAATTTATGCGTCGTCTATGCCAGGACGATATAAAATCCAAAAAACAAGACCTGCAAGAGCAATTAATCCTGCGCCAACTGTCACTGGAAGGTGTTGGTTAATGGTTGCTACATACCCTGATAATATTGCCGGTACTGTTTGAGATAGAGCCGCTACACTGGCATTAATTCCTAAAGCCTCACCTTGAATGTTTTTGGGGGTTACTCGACTCACTATAGTTGGAGTGAATGCTTGAGTTAGACCGCTAAACAAGGCAACTAGGGGCGCAACAAAAAACAGCCATTTATATTGTCCTGCTGGTATTAACATATATCCCAAAAGTGCAATAGCCATTCCAAACATACTAAAACGCAGCACTTGCCAATCTTGCAGTTTTTTAGCAACTTGTGCAGTTATAATACCTTGAACTAATGCTATCCATAGACCAATATATGCAAAGTAGTCTCCTGTATTACCCTGTGTGAAGCTAAATTCTCTTGCAAGATAAACTGCAAAAAATGTAGTGAAGAATGTAAAACCCCCGTTGAAAAGAAAAGTAGATGGAATAACATGCCTTAATCCTGGTCTAGTGAAAGCCGTGCCAACGTTTTGGATTGATTTGAAGAGATGTAATCTAAATTTCTTGGCCCGGACTTTGAGTGTTTCAGGCAGAAAAATAGTTATCAAAAGAACATTAAATAATGACAACCCAGCTGCAAACCAAAATGGAGTGCTAGCATCAAACCAGCTAACTACTTTTGGATCGGCAAGCTTACCGCCAATGTACGGCCCAAGAATGAATCCTAACCCAAAAGCCATTCCTACTAAGCCAAAGTTTCTCGCTCTATTTTTAGATGTCGAAATGTCTGCAATTACTGCTTGAGCAACAGAAATATTGCCACCCGTTATGCCATCTAATGCTCTGGAAAAGAATAGCAAAGGAATATTTTTATTAATTATTGCTATAGCAAAAAGTACATAGGAAATTGATGTACCAATTACTGAAATTATCAGAACAATTTTTCTGCCCCATCTATCTGAAATTTCACCCAATATTGGAGTCGCTAAGAATTGCATAATTGGGTAAATAGCACTCAACCATCCTAGCAAAATGAAACCACCAGAAATTGTCCAGTAATCTGGTGTTATTTTTTCAGGTGAATTCGGCAAAATTAGAAGTGGAAATACTGGTATTAGTATTCCTACAGCTAAAAGATCAATAAAAATAGTTGAAAATACAGCTATTAATGGGTATTTAGATAGTTTATTTCTCACGAATCATGACCAGATTTTTTTCGTACGTTTTTGTATTCTTGTTCGTCTCCATATTTTGCAAATTTTTCTTGATAAGCAAAGGCTGGATTATCAGGCTGGTTTTTATGTTTAATGCCACACCAGTAATACTCCGTTCTTTGACCAACTTCAGTCATATACATAAAAACAGCATTAGCATAACTGCAATATGAGCAATTGATTTTTTCTATGATGCTGAGATATGGCAATTTTTGCCGATCTAGAGTGAAGTAATCAGAAAATTTAACTACCTCTATGCCATACATACGGAACGCTACATTCATGTAGATCGATACGGCCAAATGAGCAACAAAGGTTGGAATAAGCGGCATCCATATAAATGGAATCGATAATACGTGTATTGTTGTTTTTTTGTAATTCATAACTATTATTGGCAGGGGCACGTGGAATCGAACCACGATCTAAGGTTTTGGAGACCTTTATACTAGCCGTTGTACTATGCCCCTAAATCCCTTAAATCATACATTAGAATTTCAATTTTGTCATCTGTAATTCAGTTGCGAACATTGCTGAAATCTGCTATACATGTATTAATGAGCAAAAAATCTACAAACAAACCATTTTTTCTAATGTTCTACGGATATCCAGGATCTGGTAAGTCATATTTTGCCAGACAGTTTTGCGATAATTTTCAAGCAGCTCATTTGCAAGCCGATAAAATTCGTTCTGAATTGTTCAACGAACCGCGTTTTGATAAACAAGAAAATGATATTGTGAATTCTCTCATGGACTATATGTCACAAGAATTTCTTACGGCCGGACTATCTGTTGCCTATGATATGAATGCCGCTAAAGCGGGTCAAAGACGTAAACTGCGCAATATGGCAATTAAGAACGGTGCAGTACCGCTTGTTGTATGGCTGCAAATTGATCAAGATACTGCTTATTACAGAAGCTCTAATCGTGATAGACGAAAGGCTGATGACAAATATGCTGTCAACTGGGACGAAGATCATTTTAATTCCATCTCAAACACCATGCAGCGTCCTACAAATGCCGAAAATTACACCGTTATTTCAGGAAAACATTTATTCAACATGCAGCAAAGTGCAATAGTCAGGAAACTCAGAGACCTAGGTGTAGTTAGCGATGATCAAGCTAGCAGCAAAGTTATCAAACCCGGCATGGTTAATTTAGTACCAAATAGCGGTAGAGTTGATTACAGCCGTCGCAACATTTCAATTAGATAGGTTCCATTAATGTCTTCAAAAAAATATATGCTTAATGAGCGGATACCTATTTTGGTATATAAAAAACGAGGCAATAAGTATTTGAGAATGAGCATTAAACCAGATGGCACTGTCAGAATCACTATTCCGACCTGGTTACCTTACTCAGCTGGTATGAAATACGCCCACACTAAGCAAGACTGGATTACGAAAAACCATAGACCACTTAAAACGTTTAATGATGGTGATTGCATTGGTAAAGACCATATTATAAAAATCAGTGAAGTTGATAATAATTCTTGTTGCCGAATAAGTATAAAAGAAAATTATATTGTAGTTAAGCTAGGAAAAAACCATAAAATAACCGATGATTATGTACAAAAAAAAATACATACCTCATGCATAAAAGCCCTAAGAACTCAGGCTGAAAAATACCTTCCTCAACGCTTGAATAGTTATGCGTCAAAAAATAAAATCAGCACCAATAGTATATCAATTAAAAATCTTAGAGGTAGGTGGGGTAGCTGCGATATTAATAAAAATATTGTACTTAATTTGCATTTAATGCACCTACCCTGGGAGCTTATTGATTATGTAATACATCACGAGTTAACCCACATTAAAATTATGAAACATGGACCAGATTTTTGGTCGGAAATGCAGAATATATGGCCAGATGTGAATCGTCATAAAAAAGACATAAAAAACTACCAACCAAATTTTACAAATTACTAATGCTTTTATGAGATAATATTTATATGCCAGACATTATAAATAATGATTCCAGTATTGCTAGTAATGATCATGAGCGTCTAATAGCCATTATTAACAGCATGACTGATGGAGTAATTTCACTAGATCCAGAACTTAGGATCGATTCATTCAATGCAGCCACCCTTAATATTCTAAATCTAAATAAGATTGATAAAAAAGCGTATATTGCAGACATATTTAAGCCAGTAGATCAATATAATCAACTGATCAATATAGACTACATCATAAAATCTGCTTCGGCACCTTACTCTAGTCGCGACTATACATTGAAAGAAGACAATGGGCATATTACATCAATTTATTTTAGTATTACTCCTGTAAAACCAGGCTTTGGTAGTAATGTGCCAGCTGGCTATGTACTCATACTTCGAGATATTACGAAAGAAATATCTTTAGAAAAAGAGAAAAATGAGTTTGTGAGCGTTGTTAGTCATGAACTGCGCACGCCAATCGCCACAGCTGAAGGTAATGTTGGTAACGCGGAATTCATGGCTGAAAAAACAAATAGCGATGAATCTATAAAAAGATCTCTCAAAGAAGCACACAACCAAATTAACTATTTATCTAAATTAATTAATGATCTTTCTACTTTGAGCCGAGCAGAAACAGGAAAATTGACTGTTGAAGTAACAAACATCAATGTGCACAATATTTTGGATGAATTAATCAAGCAGTACATGCCCGAAGCTAAATCTAAGAATATAAATCTCACTGCTGAGATTGATCCTACATTAGAACTATTATCGTCCTCGGAATTATATGTCAAAGAGATTTTGCAAAACCTATTATCTAATGCTCTTAAGTACACTGACAAAGGCTACATAATATTAAGAGCCAATAAGTCAAAGAATGGTGTTATGTTTGAGGTACAAGATAGCGGAATTGGCATAAGTAAAGAAGATCAATCTGCAGTATTCGATAAATTCTATAGATCTGCTGATTATAGAACTAGAAAAACAAATGGCACAGGACTTGGACTATATATAACTCTCAAGCTAGCTAATTTATTAAAAGCCGAAATCAGCTTACAAAGTGAACTGAACAGCGGTTCTACATTTACTGTAAATATTCCTAATCTAGGAAATTGATTTGATTAATTGATAACAGATATGATATATTGACATTGTCGCCTACAAATTATTGTAGGTTTTTTATATTCATATAAACAGGAAATGCCATTGTGGCTGAGAAAAACTCTACAAAACATCGTAAAGTAAAAAACCCAGAAACTTTTCGCGAAAAAGCTATCAAAGCTACTGAAGACAGTAGCAAAGAAAGTTTTTTTAGAAAAAACACAATAAAACTACTAAAAGGTATTTTAGTGCCATTCAAAAAAGCTTCTAAATGGTTGGCTGGAACCAGATTGTTCAATTTAATCTGGAAAATCATAAGAAAACCTGTACGTATTATTGGCCTGATTTTATTACCGAGGTACATTAGAAATAGCTGGAAAGAACTCAAATTAGTTACTTGGCCGGATTTTAAAACTAGTCGTAAATTAACATCAGCTGTAATTGTATTCGCTATAATCTTTGGAGTTGTTGTAGCGATTGTTGATCTAGTATTTAATAAATTATTTAAGAACATTCTATTAAAGTAAGAGGAAAATATGTCTACTAAAAAACGATATGACACAAGTAAAAGATGGTATGCCATTCACACCTATAGTGGCTACGAAGAAAAGGTTGCTGAAAGTATAAAACAACGTGCTGATTCATTAGATATGAAGGATAAAATCTTTGAAGTATTAGTGCCGAAAGAGAAAATGATTGAAATAAAAAACGGTAAGAGAAAAGTAGTAGAGAAGAAAATATTCCAAGGCTATGTTCTAGTTCAGATGAAACTTAGCGAAGATGCCTGGTACATTGTTCGAAATACACCTTCAGTAACAGGTTTTGTTGGTAGCGGCACTGACCCTACGCCAGTAGAAGAAGATGAAATTGAAAAAATCCAAAAAAGAATGGGCTTGCAACAACCTAAGCATAAAATTGATTTTAGAGCTGGAGAAGTTGTTAGTATTACTGACGGACCATTTAAGGGCTTTGATGGTACGATTAATGAAATTGATGCTGCCAAAGGAAAGCTAAAAGTATTAGTGAATATGTTTGGCCGCGAAACACCAGTTGAATTAGACGGATTGCAGGTAAAAAGAGTTTAACTAGACAACAGAGGTGAATTCTGTTAAAATAACAGTGTTACGCACTTCTATCTTAATAAAGAAAGGGAAGGAGAGTGATTTTTGTAATATGAACACTCGAAAATATTATGGCTAAAGAAATTAAAGCGAATCTTAAACTAAAAATAAAAGGCGGACAAGCTAGTGCCGCTCCTCCAGTTGGATCTACGCTTGGTCAGTATGGAGTTAATATGATGGATTTTATTCAGCCTTTTAACGATGCTACAAAAGACATGATGGGCCAAGATGTAACAGCACACATAACCATTTATGATGACCGTAGTATGGAGTTCAGAGTTGTTGGGCCACCTACAGACGACAGAATAAGATCTGAACTTGGGATTAACAAAGGTTCAGGCCGCCCTAACAGTGAAAAAATTACTAAGAAACTAACAGATGCTCAATTGACTAAAATCGCAACAGAAAAAGCTCATGACATGAATACTTCTAACATTGATGCTGTTAAGAAAATGGTAGCAGGTACTGCGCGAAGCATGGGTGTTGAGATAGAAAAATAATCAATATTAAAGATGGGAGAGCTTCAGCTCGCTAGGACCACGAAAGAGGAATTATGACAGATATAGAAAAAAATAAATCTGAAGATGTTAAGAAAAAACAACCTGAAGTAATAGTAGAAAACACTGAGCAAGAAACAGCCAAAGCCGGTAAAAGAAGTGCTAAAGCTCTCAAGGAAGCTGAAGAAAAAAAAGCTAAAGAAGAAAAGAAGAATCTTAGCAACATCGATGATGCCAAACCAAAAGCTATAATTACACCTACTAGGTCTAAATTAGAACGCCGCGGTAAAAAGTATCGAGAAGCATCTAAAAATTTAACTGACAATTCGCAATTATCAATCGACAAAGCAATTGAAAAAGTTAAAAAAACTTCTACAACAAAATTTGATTCGACGGTTGAAATTCATATCAATCTTGGAGTTGACCCAAGACACGCAGACCAAAACATTAGAGACACTATTGTTCTTCCAGCCGGTAACGGCAAGAAAGTTACAGTAGCTGTATTCTCTGATGATGCTAAAGATTCAGGAGCAGATATTCTAGGTGTTGAAGAAATCACGGGATTACTAGAAAAAGGCAATACTGGATTTGACGTACTAATTGCTAGTCCAGATATGATGCCTAAACTTGGAAAATACGCCAGAGTGCTTGGTCCACGAGGTTTAATGCCTAATCCTAAGAGTGGCACTGTAACCACCGATATTAATAAGGCCGTAAAAGAAGCTAAAGCAGGAAAAGTTGAATACCGTGTAGACTCTGCTGGAATAGTCCACTTAGGAGTTGGTAAAGTTAGTTTTGAAACGAAAGATTTACAAAACAATATCGAGGCAGTAATCAAAAGCATTAAAGCAGCTAAACCATCAAGCGTTAAAAGCAATTACATCAAAGCCGTACACCTTACTTCAACAATGGGTCCATCTGTGAAGATTGACATTGCTAGTCTGAATTAAGCATTAGCATAGTTGAACACTTATTTGCGTATTCAGAAAATACAGTTTTTTCTTGCCTATTTTTATAAAAATAAATTACAATTATAGTTATAGAAAAGAGGTGAAAATTGTCGGTTTTTAGTAATATCCAAATAAAGCAAGCCCTGGAAGCCGGTCACATAGTATGCCATCCGTTTAATCCAAAACATATATCACATGCTAGTCTAGATGTTACGTTAGGTTACCATTTTTATCGTATTGAGCGAATGAATGAACGTACAATATATAATCCTTTCGACAATGAAGATGTTGAAAGATATTTCGATGGACCATATAAAGCAATGGAGCATGGTCAATGGTGCAAATTAAATGGCTTTAAGCCTGCTAAAAATATTCCTTTGGATCATCCAGTTATCAGTTTGAAACCCGGGGAAAGAATATTAGCCCACACTCATGAGTTTTTCGGTATTAAACCCCCTGGAGCATATGAAGTTAAGTCTCGTTCTAGCTGGGGGCGCAATGGCATAGCAGTGTGTTTTGACGCTGGCTGGGTTGATCCCGGTTACATAAACCGTTTAACTCTCGAAATATATAATTTGAATCAACGCGAAACAGTATTATTGCCTGTCGGTGAACGCATTGCTCAGGCAGTATTTGTACAGACAGGTGAAGTTGACGGTAATTATGGCCTAGGTCGCAATGATGGATTCAGCGGCAAATATCAAACTGGAACGGATCTTGAGACAATTATAAAAACATGGACACCCGACATGATGCTCCCCAAAGCATATAAAGACCAGAGACAACTCCCAACCAAAATTCAAGGGCTAAAATATGAATAGAGGTAGATATATTGTAATCGAAGGACCTGAGGGTGTTGGTAAAACAACTCAAGTCCAAGAATTAGCAAGACGATTGAGTGTTGCTGGTTTGCCTGTTAGGGTTTTAAGAGAGCCAGATAGTCAGAGCGACCTTACAGCACGTGCCATCAGGCAAATGACACAAGACCCAAATTATCCAATGAACACCAGAACTGAAGTTCTTTTATATAACGCCGCTAGAGCCCAAAGTTTAGAAAACATTAAAGAAAGTATAGAAAATGGCATTAACTGCATTGTTGATCGCAATTATTTAACAACCCTAGCAGTTCAATATTATGGAAGAGGCGATGTACCGGATTACAATATCATCAATACGATAATAGATTTTGCGGTTGGCGGAATTCAACCAGATCTTTGTATCGTATTAGATGCACCAGTATCAACACTTAAAAGTAGGCTTAGAACAAGGGATAGTGGCGACAGGTTTGATAACCTTGATGATCAATTCCTTGAGCGAGTAAGAGCTGGTTATCTTTGGGAAGCAAAACAGCGAAATTTGCCGGTAGTATATTCAACAAATGATCTAGCTGAAGTAGCAAATAATATATGGTCACTTGTTGCGACAAATCTTTCCGACAGGTCTATGCAACGCACGCCAACAGATGCTACTTCAGTAGCTGAAGTTCTAGCCAAAAAGCAAATTACTGACACCAACTATGCTACTGAATCATTCATTGAACATCCATCCAAGAACCAAGAAGAAACCGCTTCGACTGAAGAATACCTTTTCAAAAATGTAGATAGAATGACCATAACAGATGCTGGTTACAAATATTTAGATGATGTAGTAACAGATTCAAAAAATAATATATATGTTTTTAACGATAAATTAAGTCCAGTTACTGTAGCTGCTGCTATGGCAAGGCTTAGTCGTAGAGGCGATGATATGCGTATCACCATACTCGATGAATTCACCAAAAACGATGGCGATGATGCCAAATTACTAGAAAGGGTTATAACGGCTTATGGAGATGATTCGGTTCAACAACTTGCAGGCGCCCATGTAGTAATCGAGAATGCATCTAATTTATTGACTAAAAAAATTGAATGGGGTCGTTTAGCTGCATATTTAGAACAATCTACAAGGTATATCTATTTTGATCAAAAAGATGCTGATGGTAATTATAAATATTATGTACCAAATCTTGATGCAGAACTTAGAGACGAATACATAAATTCGATGGACAAGATTTTTGATTTGTACTCAAGAGTAGTAAATGAATTAACAGACTACATTAGATCGAGCTCATCAACACCGAAAGAAGAACAAGATGGCCCTTGGAGATCTGCAACCAAAGCTCAAGCTTGTGACGCAGCCAGAGCAATGCTCCCAGTTGCTGTTAGATCAACGGTTGGAATATATGCATCAGGGCAAGCACTAGAAAGCCTGATAATGCACCTTCAATCTGATGACCTCCAAGAAGCTCAGAGCGCTGGAAAAGATTTGCTCAAACAAGCCCGCAAAGTAATGCCAGTATTCTTGCAAAGAGCTGATAAACCAGAAAGAGGCGGAGCGATTATAGCCTATAATTCAAATACACGAGCTGAAGTTGCTAGGATAGCAAATACACAACTCAAATCAACCCATAGTGAAGATTATGAAAAAGAGGTTACATTAGTCGATTACTGGCCGAAAAATGAGATGCTATTGGTGCCAGATATGATTTATGAACACAGTAATTTGTCATTGACTGAATTACAGGAACAAATTAGCACTTGGCCATACGAAAAAAGGCTTGAAATATTTGAAGCTTATATGGGAGAGAGGCTCAATAGAAGACATAAACCAGGTAGAGCATTAGAAAAAGCGCATTATAGTTGGGATATAATCTGTGATTATGGAATCTTTAGAGATCTTCAACGGCATCGGATGGTTGATGATCTAACTTGGCAAGAACTTACACCTCGATACGGTTTTGATGTACCAGAAATTATCGAAAAAGCGGGCTTGATTGATGATTTTGAATATGCTTTTGAAATAAGCTTGAAAATTCATAGCAAATTGACTGCTGCTGGCTATAAACTAGAGGCACAGTATGCAACTTTATTAGGCCATAAATTGCGCTGGAAAATCACATATAATGCCCGTGAAGCTTTTCATTTCCATGAACTTAGAACAACGCCTCAAGGTCATCCAGGCTACAGAAAATTAGTGCTCATGATGCATGAGAAATTAACAGAAGTACACCCACTGCTAGCTAGCGCCATGAAATTCGTTAATCAAGATGAAGATCCAGAATTAACACGGCTTGCAGCTGAAAGATATTCGGAATTCAAACTACAAAAAATCAAAGATTAGGTTGACATCAAAAATACAGAGACTAAAATGTATGGTATGCTAATAAATCAAATTCTCAAGGTGGTAGTACTCAGCCCCTATTAGGGAGTTATTTTTAGCATTCTAAAAAAAGTAATATAACTCCCTAAACCAGGGAGTTTTTTAATGAGAGGATTAAAATATATGGAAATACCAGGCTACGAAGACACATTTTTCGATAACATACCAGAGGATATAAAAACGAAGTTTTATGAGGGTAAACGCGAATTTGAACAGACGCGAGACGATAATATAGCTCGAAGTGAAGAATTCGCTAGAAAGTCACGATTAAATAGTGAAAGAGGAAAATTTATTTCTCACTGCATAAAGCTACGAGAACGGCTAGTGCACAAAACTGATAATGATGAATCCGGTGAATTTGTTGTAACAGTAGACAAAACTGATTAGATTTGTTAAAATGAAGGCAAGTTGCCAGAGACAGCGACGGGTTACAAACCTTGATTATGTCGCCGAGGTATAAACAATCTTTGTTATATGTCGTCTGGTTTTAATTGAGCAAGACGACATTTTTGTTTGGCAACGAAACAAATAGCGAATATGGTCGATAGTTCGTATAAATAACATAATTCGGAGAAATTATGGCACTAACTAAATTGCAGAAAAATGATATCGTTTCAGAAGTTGCGAAACTATTGAGTGAATCAAAGATGACTGTTGTAGCCAACTACGAAGGCACAACTGTTAAGTCTTTGCAGCAGCTTAGGCGCGATGCATCTGAAAATGGTACTAAAATAAAGGTTGTTAAGAATCGATTAGTAATTCAGGCTCTAAAATCGCTTGATGACTTCAAAGATCTTGATAGCTCAGCCCTTGAAGGTATGCTACTTTATGCATTCAACAATGAAGACGAAGTATCAGCAGCTCAAGTGCTTAAAACTTTTTCTAAGAAAAATCCTAGTATGAAATTTGTAGGTGGAATTAGTGCTAGTGGTGAATTCATATCAGCTGATGATGTAAACGCATTAGCTGGATTACCGAGTAAGAATCAATTGCTTGCTGGTCTGATATACACACTTAATGCACCATTAAATTCTGTTACCGGTAGTTTATCGGGGAATCTACATGGATTACTAGATGGTATCAAAGAGAAAGCTCAATAATAATAAGGAGAAAATATGGCAGATTTAAAGAAAATTGCTGAACAACTTGTAGGACTAACCGTTCTAGAAGTTAACGAACTCGGCACAATACTGAAAGATGAATACGGCATTGAGCCAGCTGCTGCACCTGTTGCAGTTGCTGCTGCACCTACTGGTGATGGCGATGGCGCGGCTGCTGACGAGAAGAGTGAATTAGATGTCATTCTTAAAGACGCAGGAGCTCAAAAAGTTGCTGTTATCAAAGCCGTTAAAGACATTACAGGTCTAGGACTTGGTGAGGCTAAAGCTATCGTTGATGGCGCTCCTAAACCAGTTCTTGAAAAGGCTGCGAAGGAAGATGCTGAAAAAGCTAAAAAAGCCCTCGAAGAAGCTGGTGCTACTGTTGAACTAGCCTAAGTTGGTTCAAATCATAACTAATACCCTCATTCTAATGAGGGTATTTTTTATCCACAGTTGATTATGATTTTTTGACATCAATATAACTTCGTGGTACTTTAATTACAAAGTGTACAAATAAACACTTGATAAGAGACTAAAATAAATGGCAGAAATACCAGACAAACAAGTAAAAAGATTACGTGCTCTAATTCAAGAAGCAGAAACAAATCTTGCCGCAGCAACTGAATTGCTTATTTCATTAGTGGGAGGAGATGATACGATTGCTCCTGCTCCACGAGAAGAAGTAGCCGGCAAAATTATTGAGGGCGTCTTTGACGGCCAAAATATGGTTGGATCGGACGGCAAAACCTACCCAGTACCAGCAAATTATGCTAGTAAATCAAAACTCGTTCAGGGTGATATATTGAAATTAACTATTGCTGAAGACGGTTCCTTCTTATATAAACAGATAGGTCCAATACCGAGAAAACAGGTAGTCGGTACTCTTATGCTTGAAAATGGTCACTATTTTGTAGAGAACAATGGCAAAAAATTAAGGGTACTTCTAGCTAGCGTAACCTACTTCAAGGCCAAACCAGGCGACCAAGTTAGTGTAAATATCCCTGAAGACGATTCCGCCACTGAATGGGCTGCACTAGAAGCTGCACTATAAATTTTCAAGAGCAATATCACAACATCTTATAAATCAAATTAGGTCTATAATATAGGCATGGGACATGCTTTGTATCGTAAATATCGACCGCTCAAGCTCAAAGATGTAGCTGGACAAGACCACATCACGTCAACTCTTACTAACGCAATTAAAAAAGAAAAAATAGCACATGCTTATCTATTTACAGGACCCCGCGGCGTTGGTAAAACGTCTGTGGCACGAATATTGGCTCATGAAATCAACCACGTAGATTACACGAGCCAGAGTTCCCACATGGATATTATTGAAATAGATGCAGCCAGTAATCGTGGAATTGAAGAAATAAGAGATCTGCGTGAAAAAGTATATATTGCTCCTACAACGTCTAAATATAAAATATACATCATCGATGAAGTACACATGCTCACCACCTATGCTTTCAACGCACTGCTCAAAACCCTAGAAGAACCTCCAGAACACGTTGTATTTATACTTGCAACAACAGATGCACACAAACTACCTGATACAATTATCAGTCGAACGCAGCGTTATAATTTCAAATCAGTTAGTAATCAAGACTTAATTAATCAACTGAAAATGATTGCTAAAACAGAAAGACTTTCCATTACTGATAGCGCTGTTGAGCTTATTGCTGAACACGGAATGGGTAGTTTCAGGGACGCAATAAGCATGCTTGATCAACTTAATGGAGTTCACGGAACAATTGACGCAGATGATATTCACGATCTTCTTGGAGTGCCTAGTAATACTCTTGTGAAAACTCTTATAAATACAATTGATGAATGCAATAATCTTGCTGAAGTTAGTACAATTCTTGAAGATATGTATCAAAAAGGCTATCAACCGGCCGGCATAGCGGATTCAACAATTTCGTTGTTGAGGAGCGAAGTAATCGAAAAAAATGACAATGTCTCAAATAAATTAATGCTCATAAAAGACTTGCTAGATGTTGCGTCCTCATTTAACCCTAACCGTTTTCTGGAGATTACATTACTGAAGTATGCCCAACTAGGTTCAGTAACCGAAAAAAATCCAAAGACCATAACTACTCCAAAAAATGAAGAAATAACAAAGCCAATACCCACCAAGAAAACAGAAACTAAAAAGCCAGTTGAAGCATCTATCAAACCAGACGAGATAGTATATGATTCGCTCCTTACAGAAAACGTGTTCAGCAATCTCCTACAAAACCTAAAAACCAAATACAACACGCTTTATAGCATAATTCGCATGGCAGAACATGAATTCATAGACGATGAATTAGTTCTAACCTTTAAGTTTGCCTTTCATCAAAAACGTGTTAGCGAAAAAAGTAATCAACAGATAATTACAGATTTATTGCAAAAAATAACTGGTAAAAAAACGAAGCTTACATGCCTTTTAGGTCAAGTTGAGAATCAGAATATAACCAGTGACATAAATCCAAATAAAGAAGAAGACAAAATAAAAACCGTAAGCAATATATTTGGAGGCGCTGAACTGTTAGAATCATAGATAAGGATTATCGAGGGATATGGATAACGCCAACACAACTAGAGAACAACCCAATAATATAGACGCAGAAGCAAGTTTACTCGGCGCTGTATTGATTGATGCCGAAGCTTTAGTAAAAATTGCAGACATTATAAATAAAGATGATTTTTATGATCCCAGACATGCCAGAATATGGGAAGTTATCAGCGAATTATATACAGAACATGACGCAATTGATGTTCTAACCATCGCCGATAAACTCAAAATACGAGGAAACCTTGAAATAATTGGCGGTGCAGCATATTTGAGCGAACTTACAAATTATGTTCCTACAGCAAGTCATATAGAACAATATGCCGAAATAGTCGCCCAAAAAGCTCTCAGAAGGCGTCTAATCGCTGTATCTAGAGAAATGACAGAACTTGGACAAGACGAAACCAAGAAGCTTAGCGAGCTAGTAGAAGAAGCTGAGGCAAAATTATTTGAAGTAAGCCAAAAACACACTAAACAAGATATTATAAGCCTAGAAGAAGTGTTGGCATCGAGTTTTGATAGATTAGATGAACTGCATAAGGACAAAGGTCAAATTCGTGGGCTTTCAACAGGATACAAAGATCTTGATAATATACTGGCTGGCTTCCAAAAATCAGACTTGATTGTGTTAGCAGCTCGTCCTTCGATGGGAAAAACTGCATTAGCATTAAATTTTGCTCACAATATTGCATTGCAAGCATCTGAACCAGTACTTATGTTCAGCTTAGAAATGAGTAAAGAACAATTAGTTGATAGACTATTGTCAATGGAAAGTGGTGTTGACGCTTGGGCACTTCGAACTGGCAATTTATCGGATCAAGATTTTGAAAAAATCGCTAAAGCTATGGGCACTCTTAGTGAAGCTCAAATTTTTATAGATGATAGTCCGGGAATCACGATTAGTGATCTTCGAACTAAAGCTCGTAGAGAAGCTCACAAGCGTCCACTTGGTCTACTGGTAGTAGACTATCTTCAGCTAATGAGTGGTGGTAGTCGATTTGGTGGCGACGGTAATCGTGTTCAAGAAATTAGTGAAATATCTAGAGGTCTAAAAGGAGTGGCAAGAGAATTAAACGTGCCCATACTAGCACTAAGCCAATTGAGTCGTTCAGTAGAAAGTAGGCATCCACAAATTCCTCAATTAGCTGATTTACGTGAATCAGGATCAATTGAGCAAGATGCGGATGTTGTGGCTTTCATTTATCGTGAAGATTACTATAATCCAGAAACAGATCGTAAAAAAATAACCGATATTCTAATCAAGAAGCACAGAAATGGACCAACCGGTGGAATCGAATTATTTTTCGATAACGAGAAGCAACGATTTAGGCCGATAGATAAAAAGCATCATGATCCTTTTAGTAACTAGTTATATCGGCATTTAATAGCTATAATACGGATAATGAAAAAAAGCATAAACATATTACGTGAAAACTTATTAAATACATTCCTCGTAGTGTCATTGGTAGTTATAACTCTTATTCTTCTTATATATAAATTGGGTAGTATAGTTCCGGCATATGGTCCTACAGAGTTCAAAACTGCCACGTCAATACTTGGGTTTAGTGGTTTTTTCAATCATATATTCTACCTCCCCATCGAAATAATAAGATCATTTTTATTCGGTATATTTCCTTCGCATGGCTATACCCTAACAAGACTGCCAAATGTAGTTTTCGGAATAGCGTCAATTTCAATTTTTAGTTACTTAATCTACGTTTGGCACGGGCGCAGAACAGCTACACTGGCAACAATTCTATTTATTACGAGCGCATGGACTCTTCACGTGTCAAGATTGGCTTCATATGACGTTTTATATACTTTTGCTGCACTGAGCATGGTTCTTATTAATGTACTAATGAAAAAATACAAAACATCACCTAAAATATTTATTTTTTGTGGCTTTCTTTCTGGTTTACTCGCTACCATACCAGGCATAATCTGGTTATTGATGATAAGTTTTTTCCTATTAAAAGATGAGATTAGCATTGCCTGGCAACACCTATTAAAAAAATGGCATAAAATTATATTTACTGTATTTGTAACTTATTGGATTCCACTAGTTACATTTTCAATAGTAGAATATGGCGGACTGCTGAAGTTCTTAGGCGCACCGAATCATTTCTTAGGAGTTTGGCAGACTATTAAACACTTCATCGCAGTTCCGGTTCATCTATTCATTAGGGGTCCTCAATACCCAGAATTATGGCTCGGGAGAGCGCCTGTTTTTGATGTATTTGTTCTTCTCTGTATAGCAATAGGGTTGTATTTCTACATTTCGCACAAAGAAGCTGCTAGGTCACAAATGCTACTAGTACTACTCCTATGCAGTATGTTCCTCGTCGGTTTAGGCGGTGTAGTTTCTTTGAGTGCACCAATTGCAATTTTATACTTAATTTCTGCTACAGGCATTACATTTTTACTCAAAGAATGGCTTTCGATGTTTCCTATCAATCCGATAGCGAGAATACTAGGCATTGGTCTAGTTACTGTGGCGGTTTTGATAAGTGCTGTTTATGGAATCCGATCTTACTTCATTGCATGGCCACATAACACAGTAACAAAAACGACTTTCATATATAAAAAATAGTCATATAACACCTATAAATGTTATAATCTATATATTACAATTGGAGGAATTATGAGTAGATTCGATCAAGCAAAGATGCTTATGAAAGTTAAAAAAATTCAAAGTGAATTACAAAAACAAATCATAACTGTAGAAAAAGGTGATGGTGCCGTTAAAGTTGAGATAAACGGTGAGCAAAAAATCAAAAAAATACATATCGATCCCGACTATGTTGATCTAGAAGATATAGGAGAGCTAGAACGCTGGATTGAAGATGCTGTTAAAGAAGCAATACAAGAGAGTCAAAAAATTGCCGCAGAAAAAATGCAGCCTATGATGGGCGCACTAGGCAATCTGGGCTTATAAATATTCATGTCATTACTGCCTAAAGCTTTAGCTGATCTGATAGATGCTTTTGGGTTACTGCCGGGCGTCGGACCTAGAACTGCCGAACGTTATGCCTATTACTTGATAAAAGGCAATCAAGATAAGAGTACAAAATTAGAAGAAGCACTTAAATTATCAAGGAGCGGTATTGCTTTTTGTGAAGCCACTTATGCACTTATACCAGCAGGGCAAAAATACTCTGAATTATATACCGATCCAAAACGCGATAAATCTATCATAGCCGTAGTCGCAGAACCCTTTGACATAATTGCAATTGAAAAAACTGGACAATTCAATGGCACCTACCACGTGCTCGGTGGATTAATATCTCCAATTGATGGTATAAATCCAGAAAAACTACATATAAAACAATTGATTAGCAGAGTAAAAAAAGACAACGTTAAAGAACTGATATTAGCCACTAACGCCAGTGTAGAAGGTGAGTCAACCGCATTGTATATAAAGAGCCAAATCAATGATCCCAACGTACAAATAAGCCGCTTAGCCCGTGGCCTTTCAGTAGGAGTAGATCTTGAATATGCTGATCAAATAACGCTAGCTAAAGCGCTCGAGGGTCGTCAAGCATTGTAATGCTACAATATGTAAAGCAAATGAAGTACGAAAAAGCACCTGAAATTCAGAAATTAATTAATGAAGCTCATTCGATTCTAATAATACAGGCTGATAACCCAGATTCGGATAGCTTAGGATCGGCTTTGATATTGGAATCGATTCTAGCTAAACAAAATAAGGAAACTTTTCTTTATTGTGGTGTTGATATGCCTGGCTATATTAAATATTTAGATGGCTGGGATCGAGTTGAAAAAGATTTTCCCGATAAGTTCGATCTTTCAATATTCGTAGACGTATCAACAATGACGCTGTTCGAACATCTAACCGATGCGATGATTAAAAAATTAAGTAGACAGCCATCTATTGTGATAGATCACCACAAAACCTCAGACAATCCTATAACAATTGCAAACGTAGAAATTATAGATAATAAAAGATCATCGGCCGGCGAATTAATATATCTTATTGGCAAGCAACTCAATTGGGATTTGGACATTACATCTTTAAATCTTATAGCTGGTACTATACTTGGCGACACCCAAGGACTGACCAACCAGTTGGCCAGTTCAGAAACATACAGAATCATGGCCGATTTAATTGATAATGGCGTTGACAGACCAAAACTAGAAGATAAAAGGCGAGAATTCAACAAGATGCCCTTACAAATATTCAAATATAAATCAAAGTTACTAGGCAGAACAGAATTTATATATGATAACCGCATAGCATACATTACTATCCCACAGGCCGAAATAAATACTTACAGCCCTTTATATAACCCCAGCGCATTAGTACAAGGCGACATGCTACAAACAGAGGGAGTTGAGGTAGCAATAGCATTTAAAACTTACGATGACGGCCGTATCACTGCTTCTATTAGATGCAACCCTAACGCATCTATCGCAGCACAATTGGCTTCGGAATTTGGCGGTGGAGGACATGATTATGCCAGTGGATTCAAAGTTACAGATCAAATTTTTGAAACACTGAAAAATAATTGTCTTAAAAAAGCACAAGATTTATTGATAAAATTAGACCATGAAAATTCATAATACACTGACAAGACAACTTGAAGAAATTAAGCCGATAAATGATGGTGAAGTGAGTATTTATAGCTGTGGACCTACGGTTTATGACAGAGTTCATATTGGAAACTTGGCATCGTTTATATACGCTGACACACTGAGACGAGTACTTGAAGGCAGTGGTTTCAAAACAATACACGTCATGAACTATACAGACGTAGACGATAAAACAATCAAACGTAGCCAAGAATTATATCCTGACCTAGAGCCGCTAGATGCCCTAAAAAAACTAACTGAATCTGAAATAAACAGCTTTAATAAAGACGTTGATGCAATCGGGATAGATACAAACAAGATAAACTTCATAAAAGCTACGGAATCAATAAATGAGATGCAGAAAATGATTGTAGATCTAATTAATAAAAAATATGCATATATTGCCGATGATGGAATTTATTTTTCCATTGATAAATATAAATCACAAGGTAAAAAATACGGTCAATTATCGAGCATAGACGACGCTTCGACGGGTAATGCCAGAATCAATAACGACGAATACGATAAAACATCCGTGCACGATTTTGCCTTATGGAAATTAGCTAAAAGCAATGAACCTAGTTGGGAGTTTGATATCAATAACGAAAAGTATTCAGGTAGACCGGGCTGGCACATAGAATGCTCGGCAATGAGTCATGAAACGCTGAAGACACCATTCGATATCCATACCGGTGGCATTGACCTGATATTTCCACATCATGAAAATGAGATAGCACAAAGCACATCGGCATTAGAAAAAAACAGATTAGCGAATTACTTTATTCATAACGAACATCTTCTTATTGATAATAGAAAAATGAGTAAATCACTGAATAACTTCTATACGCTGAATGATATAACGAACAACGATTATTCACCCATTGCACTCAGAATGCTGGTTCTGCAAGCACATTATAGGAGTATTTTACATTTCAGTTGGGACAATCTTAAAAGCGCAGTACACAGATTGAACGCTTACCAAGCGATGGCTGATTTGAGATGGCAAACTAAAAACGTCGAATCATCAATAAACGACACGTATATAGAAAATACGCTACAGGAAATTAATAAAGCATTAGAAAATGACATGAACACACCAGAAGCACTCAAGATTTTGAGTAGCATGGAAAACAAAATTAATGAACAACTGCTGTCCCATAATAACCTAGATTCATTCAATTCATTTATTCAAAAAATTGATGATTTATTTGGACTAAAACTCATGAAAGAAGATATATCTGACGAACTTAAAAATATTATTACTCAAAGAGAAAAAGCCAGAGACGACAAGGACTTCAGTAGAGCAGATGAATTACGCGAAGAACTACTAAAATCAAATATATCAATCCGTGACACCCAGCAAGGTACTATTTGGAGTCGAGTTTAATTTTATCAAATTGCTGATTAGTAATTATTTTTTTATATCTAAGAAGCTCTAAAAATAATATTCTTATACAGCCGGCCACAGGGATAGCAATTATTCCACCAAATATACCACCAAAACTCACCCCAATTATGATAGCCATGAACACAAGTAAAGGCGACATATTAGTGGAATTGGCCTGAATTTTAGGTTGCACAAAAATATTTTCTAATTGTTGATAAATAATGTAGTAAGCAAGTATAGAAACACCTGCAAAAGGTGATGTAAAGAGAGCAACTGTTGTTACTATAATTGCACCGATTGTGTGTCCAACCATTGGTATTAAACCACAAATAAATATAATCAACATAAGTGCTAACGGGTAACTAATATGCAAGATTAATAGAGCTGGCAATATTAATACCGATGCAACAGCAGCTAGAATAACTTGACCGTTAACGAAACCTTTAATTACGTCGTGCATGTCTAAAAGCAATCTATCGGCAGTACTCCTGAAATTATTGGGCAGTAGGCTTTTGAAGAATTTAATCCACCTAGGGCCCTCTACGAGCATCATGAAGGCTAGTACTAGTATAGTAAGTATGGCGAAGATGCTGGATCCTATTTTTGATATCACACCATATGCTGCGCCGCCTCCTGTACCTATTCGTGTAGCTAGCTGATTAGAAAAATCATTTATGGGTTTTTCTAATTTATACTGTCTTACTAATTTGCCGGTAGTTGTATTTTGATCATGTAAATCTCGAATGAGAGTTGGCGCAGTATTTAATAATTCACGCGACTGCCTAGCTAGTGGTGGCGTGAAACTTGCGATAAATATTCCGAGAATAAGTACAACTACAAAGTAAGAAATACTAGTCGCAATAGCACGACTACCCCTTTTTCTGCCCGGAATATGAGATGCAATGTGATGTACAGGTGTATTAAGAGCTAATGCTAGTAGTAAAGCAGTAAATATTAGTAATAATGCATGGGCGGCCTGTTTTAAGGCAAGCATAAAACCTATAGTTCCGATTATTAGAACAGCCAATCTAAAAAAAGTTTGATTTGATATAGTTAATGAAACTACTTGTTCGTTCCTACTGGTTTTACTCATATTGTATATTGTTAAATATAACTAAGAATTTTGCAAGGAAGATTCATATACTTCCAGCAGTTCCTTACCAACTTTATTAATATCAAAATCTTTAACATAATTATGACCCCACTCAGCAATCGAATGTCTGTATTGCTGATCTGTAATCATTTTTATAAGTTTTGCTGACAATTCACCGATATTATTAGTGTCAAATAATATTTCTGGTTTCTCATGCAGTACAGCACGGTAACCACTATTATCTCCAGCAAGGATTGCTGCGCTACCGGCGCTCATGGCTTCGATCAACACAATACCAAAACTTTCTCCACCAGAACTTGGGAATACAGCTATATCAGCTGACTTATAATAGCGTAATTTATCTTGTTCAGTAACAAATCCCTTAAATTCTACTATGTTTGACAGTTCATTGTCCTTAACATATTTTTCTAATTTATCTTTAAGTACTCCTTTGCCACAAATTAATACTCTGAATTTATCATCTAAGTCTTTCGTTCGATTAACTGCCTCTAATAAATTCATGCAACCTTTCCTCTTTACCAATCTACCTAAGAACAAAATATTCAATTTTCCGTCATCATATTGCGAATATTTTTTGGCGCTATTGAATAAATTGTAATCTACAACGTTTGGAGATATTTCGGTATTGATTCTAAAAGTTTTTCTAGCAAATGATTGGGCTGCAGGTGAAACACTTAATAGCGCGTTAAATCTTTTCAATGATGAATCGAGCCATAATCCAAGACCAAAGTTTGCAATGCTTACAATTTTACTATTGGGTGCAATATGAAATGATCCTACAATCACAGTGCTCTCAGGAGCTAACTTTATCAATTTATGTGCGAAAAAAGGACTATAAGGCATCTGAACATGTAGTACGTCGAAGTTTTCGCTTACCAATAATTTTTTTAGTTTGTTTTTAGAAACTGGCAAGGGCATAGTGCCGATGTTACCGTTGAATTTGACCTTAATATTACTAGACATTGAATGTATATTTTTGATGTCTGTTCTCTTGGTTTCACCGACTATATAATGTACATCATGGCCGCGCGTGCGCATCCACTCGCCAACAGCAAGAATATACTGCTGCACACCATTAGGCACATCTAAGCCATCATCTAGTACGTAGGCTATTTTAAGCTTTTTATTTTTTTCCATACTCATCTAAGGCTTTGATGTAAACCTTTTCATAAGCATCAACTATTTTTGGATAATCGAATTGCTTTATATATAGTTCAGCCCAATTTTTCCAAAGCTTTCGTAGATTGTTATCATAAGCTAGCAAATCTAATCTTCTAGCGAATTCTTCGGTAGCATGTGGATCAACAATAGATATCGCACCTGTTTCTTTCATGACATCCATATAGCCAGAATTATTACCTGCCACACAAACAGTACCGGTAGCTATCGCTTCTAATAATACAATGCCGAAACTTTCACCGTAAACAGCAGGTGAACAGAAAATATCGGCTTGGTTCAACAGTTCCATTTTATGTTCTTCGCTTATAAAACCTAAGAATTGGATATTTTTTACACCTAGGTCTTCGGCAAGGAGTTGTAATTTTTCGCGGTCAGGACCATCGCCAGCAATAATTAGTTTAGAATTTGGATGTTTTTGCTGAAAGACCGAGAAGGCTTTTATTAAGTATTTAACTCCTTTACGCCTCTCTAAACGACCAACGTATAGAATCATCCTAGGATCATCATTAGCTTTCACAGGTTGATCGTGATTTTGATACTTATATAAGTCGATTCCATTAGGTACAATCTTGATTTCTTTGTCAGTAAGACCTTCCGCATATTTAGCGCCGGCTGGAGATACTGCAGTTAATACATCCAGGTACTTCATTACTGATTTGAGGTAAGGAGAAACAGCTCTAATAACAGTTCTGCTCATTATCGTTTCAGGCACATTAGCATGGAAAGTAGCTACATTAACGGCATCAGATAACTGTAATATTTGACGGCTAAGGAGCGGCACCCAAGGTTCGTGAAAATGCAAAACATCAAATTCTTCACGATTTAATATTTCTGTAATAAGATCTTCATCGCCATTAGAAGATACCTGTGTAGTTGTATGTGAAGGAGACCGAAAGTCAGTGGATACACCCACAAAAATCACATCTGGATCATCAGCATTTTCTACGCCCCTTGGTCTGGGAGTAATTATCTTTACGTCGTGTCCTTTATTTTTGAGTCCGGCTTTAAGATGCACAATAACGTCAAGCACACCACCGTGCTTATTAATACTATACGGACATATTAAACCGATCTTCATTAATGTAATTATACCATTTTAAGCTTTAGCGCTAGAAAGAACTCTTTTTAGCCCACTCGGAAGCAAATACGAAGCATCCTTTCTAGCACTTCCTGTATTATTTTCCGGCAATTTAATTTCATATGATCTGTAATTTTTGTATGTAATCATCATATGTTGTTTCTGCGTAGCATAATTAATAAGTCCATATTTTTTGAAATAAGCGTGCTTCAACGGAATATCAATCCGTTTGGTACAATTATCTAATTTATTCAATTGGTTCATAACGCGCCAATAAGTTGGCATATGCATGCTGTTTAATATTTTTTTATGCTCATTGAACGTCAGAAAATCATTAAATCGTAATAGCATCTGAAAATATGACGCATCGAATCTGCTATTTATGTGCCGTATAAACTGATCATTTTTCAACAATACTTTAGATAATGAACTAAGCGGCCAAAATGACAATAATACATAAATAGAAGATAGTGCTTTGATTTGATTTTGACTCAACTGAATATCATCTCGGTGAATTTCACCAGCAATATTTACTATCATTTTCATTTTTTTAGACAAAGCAGGGTACTTTAATAGCATTCTAGTAATTGCTACAAAACCGAACCCCTTAGCAACCATTGTGATTTTTTGATGCTTAAACCTGAGTTTTATAAATGCAGCCAGGTAATCAGCGTAAGCATCGATACTAATTTGATTGTCTATTTTACTGAAACTTGTCATTCCGCCTATGCCAGGCATATCTACTGAAGTTACATTGCCATAATTTCTTAGGTTTTCAATCATACCCCAACTATTTTCCAGAGAATCTAACACATCATATACATACAATATATTCAGCTTCTTTGAAGTTTTCGTGCTAGCTTTTAGCATACGCCCCTCTAAACCATTAATGTAAAATGGCTCAACGTAATCATGAATATCTTCGCTGTACTTTTTTGTCATAAGATTATATTAATATTATTTTAACAGGTCAGTTCACTCTGCAACAGAGGTTGTTAAATTATAGTTTTTAAGTTAAAATCTATAGGTTACTATTGGGGTGTCGCCAAGTGGTAAGGCACTGGTTTTTGGTACCAGCATTCGGGGGTTCGAATCCCTCCACCCCAGCCAATCTTAAAGGAGTTATCTATGCCATCAAAGTCAAAACACACCGAATCGCAATTAACAACTGTTAAACTTATTAGATCGATTACATACATAGTATATGGATTTACGCTAATTGCAGTTACAAGTCTTACGCTAGCATTCTTTTTGCTATTATTTAGTGCCAATCCAGATACTCCGTTTGTACATTTTGTATACAATGTTGCACGTGATTTTGGTCAACCGTTTCGTGGAATATTCCCAACACACCCTGTTGGAGAGACAGGCTATCTGTCAACAACTGCTTTATTTGCAATAATCATGTATCTAATTTTCTCTGCAGTTGTTCACGCCTTTATTGAATACATCAACTTAAAACTCCTTAAAATACAAGAAGAAATCAACGAAATAGAAGCTTAGATTTAAGCATTATAGGTAGAAGAGCTTGTAGATCCGCCTTGACCAGTCCAATTGGTATGGAAGAACTCACCACGAGGCTTATCTGTTCTTTCATAGGTATGAGCTCCAAAATAGTCTCTTTGAGCTTGTAGCAAGTTTGCAGGTAAATTCTTGGTGCGGTATGAATCATAAAAGGCAAGTGCAGAACTCATAGCTGGCACTGGTAAACCATTCAGCACTGCCGAAGAAATCACATTTCTCCAAGAGTCTTGCGAATCAGTTAAAGCTTGATTAAAAAAAGGATCGAGCATCAAATTGCTCAAATCACGATTATTATCGTATGCTTCTTTAATTTTCCCTAGGAACTGGCTCCGTATTATACAGCCGCCTCGCCACATCAGAGCTATTCCACCATAATTAAGATCCCATTTATATTCCTGAGCAGCAGCCTGCATGAGCATATACCCTTGAGTGTAGCTAACAATCTTTGAAGCATACAAAGCCTGCTTAACATCGTTAATAAATTTACCTTTATCTCCGTCTAATTTAGAAACCGGACCCTTTAAATGGTTAGAGGCAACAATACGTTGCTCTTTAAGAGCTGAAATGAATCTAGCAAATACCGCTTCTGTAATCAGTGTAAGAGGTTGTCCTAGTTGAGCCGAATCAATCACTGTCCATTTACCAGTACCTTTTTGACCAGCAGTGTCTAGTATTTTATCAATGAGTGACTCTCCATTTTCTTTGTATGCCAATATATCGGCAGTTATTTCAATTAAATAGCTATTGAGTTCACCATTGTTCCATTGTCTGAAAATGACTGAAATTTCATCATTACTAAGCCCTGCATGATTTTTCAATAATCCATAAGCCTCGCAAATTAATTGCATGTCTCCATATTCAATGCCGTTATGGACCATTTTCACGTAATGCCCAGCACCGCCTTGACCAACCCAATCGCAGCAGGGAGTGCCATCATCTACCTTGGCAGCAATACCCTGGAATATGTCCTTAACCTCAGCCCAAGCATCTGGACTGCCACCAGGCATAATAGACGGGCCACGCCTAGCCCCTTCCTCGCCTCCAGAAACACCTGTACCGATATATTTCAAGCCTTTAGATTCAACAAGCTTTGTGCGTCGATTAGTGTCACTATAGAGCGAATTACCGCCATCAATTATTATATCTCCGGGACTGAGTAGGGGAATAAGTTTATCTATTTCTTGATCAACAGCTTCACCTGCTTTTATCATTAACATTATCTTCTTAGGCGTTTTTAAGCTATTAACTACTTCTTCAAGTGAATGGGCGCCTACTACGGACGTGCCTTTTGCTTCATTATTAATAAAATCATCAACCTTTGATGTGGTTCTATTATATGCAGTTACTTTTATGTCGTTATCTGCCATGTTCAAAATTAAATTTTGACCCATAACGGCCAATCCAATTACTGCAATATCTGATTGTCTTTGATTTTCTTCCAAGAGATTATTCCTCCACAAATAATACTAATAACAGTATAGCTTATTTTTGGATTAACAAATCACTAGCAAGATATATTTTGGGTTTTTGCGAGATCAATCATAATTTCTCGCTTAATATTTTTAGCAGAGGCTAAATCTTGATCAAGTTTTGTTGGTTTAGATGCGACATCTTCAATGGACATAGACTCCAATTTATCAGCACATTGACGCTTATTTACCATGATGTCTAATTCAAAATGAGGTGTTAAGCTGCTCATTTTTCTATTAGCGGGAAAACATGACACCTCGTTTTTGATTGCTAATTCCGCACTCCTTTTATAAATTTTTGCGTTGTTTATTAAGTACTTATAGTCCATAGGTTGATTACCCTCGTAGATTCCATAATCTGGTCCAACAATTTGAGCAGTTTTCTTATAATATTCTGACTCAGCATTAAGCTCTTGAGCGCAGGCGCCATGTAGTTTCAAACTATTAGCATTTTCTAGCATTTTGTATCTGTAAAAATTTTTAATATTCAAAGCCTCTATTTGATTGGGTACATTGTCTTCTTTTACACTTATTGAGTTAGCTAGCACCACGCCGCCGCCAGCCAAGGCAACAGAAGCTATTCCAGCTACTACCTTACCGTAAGGCGTAGCTACATATTCTCTTATAGTATTTAAAAAATTATCACTTTTATTGATAGTATTTTTTGACATCCGATTATTTTATACTATTTAAGCTTTTTAGTCAATATATGTCAGGGCTTTTACATATATTCAAATGGTGTTTATAATCATAGCAATGCAATTAACATCAAGACTCGATGAAGCACTGCGCGTTAGTGCCAGAGCTCACAGAAATCAAAAGAGAAGAGGCTCGGACACTCCGTATATAGTTCACCCTTACGGTGTAATGTATATCGCTAGTCAATATACAAGCGACGAAGACGTTTTAGTAGCATGCTTACTACACGACATCATTGAAGATGTTCCCAATGAATACACTCAAGAGCAAATGAAGCATCAATTCGGACAGAGAGTAGTGGACTTAGTGCTAGGGGTAACAAAAGATCAAAATTTGAGTGAATGGAAAGCTAGCTGCGATGATTATCTAGAACGCCTGGAACATAGCGCGCCACCAGAATCATCTATTATTGCTGTTGCTGATAAGATTCATAATATTATGTCTATACTAAACGACTATGAAAAAATGGGTGATGATATATGGAATATTTTCTCAGCTGATAAAAAATCCCAAAAATGGTGGTTCGAATCAACTAGAAAAGTAGCACAGCAAAGAATACCAGACAATGAAATTCTAGATTTATATGATGATTACCTCAAGAAAATTATCAATATTATAGATAACTAGATATCAGCTAATCGTTTTTTTAATTCGTTCGGCAACATGTTATCAGCAGCTTTTTCATCTGCTATTACACTAGGAGCGTGCATTTTAGCGTCTATTTTGATATGCACTACGTTTCTATATATTTTTGCTAAATTGCGTTCAACTATCTGATGATCGAAGAAATGATCATCACTGACGCCAACATGCCAGACAGGCAAATCAATTTGTGTCTGATTCTGTTTCAGCGTAAGAATTGCAACTGTAGTGTAGCTCCAGGTTCTTGGGTCATTATCATGCCAGAGTCGTACTTCCATGGCCTTTATAGCATCAATTTCTTCTCTTGATTTAGCTTCTTTGTATTTATGTTTTGCATTATGGGTGCGTCCATAAAATGTATTTAAGAAAAATGGATGCAATGCGACATACCTAAAAAACAGTGAAACAGGCTTTAATTCTAAAATTCTCGATGCATTGATATATACAAACTTTCTTATTGGTTTAAGAGTAAAATCTGAAGCATCACTAAATCCAACAATACTAATTACAAGTTTTATTTGATTTTTCATTTCTGGATATTTCTGCAGCATTCTGGTTGCAACAACGAAACCAAAGCTCATACCAGCGATTACAATTTCATCGTTACCGAAGTGTTTTTTGATATACGCCTTTAGGTACTCAGCGAAATTATCTATTTCAGGTTTTTTATGAATTTTGTAAAAACTATCCATTCCTCCAAAACCAGGCAAATCAGGCATTACAACCTCTCCGTAATGGCTTAATGCCTGCATCAAACCCCACCATCTTTCTAGACTAGAATGGTGGCCATATATGAATAAAATTTTAGATTTTTTGTTACTAGTCGCAGGCACACTCAGCACTCTACCACTCATGCCATTGATATTAATGTCACTCAAATATTCTGGCGGTATATTAACTTGCATTAATTACCACCAAGAACGCTGACGGACCGGGCAATTACTATTGCGAGAGTGAACACAGAAACCACTGCTTGAGTGGCCATTAGATATTTTGCTTGTCTAGTTACTGGTCTGGTGTCTGCTGGCGCAAAATTCAACGCGTTAGTGATAGAAAGATATAAATAATCTCCAAACTCTGGGGACCAATTAGGGTGTTCACTCGGCGAATCTTGCTGCGTAAACTGGAAATCTTTATCGTGTTTTGACCATCTACGGCCACTCAATCCAGGACTGTCTATCTCCCAGTACCATAAAGAGAATACAATTATATTCGTAAAGAAAATAACCACTGCCGACGCTAATAATGATTTGCCGTCAGTAATGTTACCCTCTACAATCAAAGCTTTCAAAACAGCTCCCAAAGCAATGATATTTGCTACAGAAAGTATGGCTAAGAAAATTATTGAAACAGTGTGATCTATGGCTCGTGAACGAGCTTTTCTAGTATATAGCAGCAGACCAATGACAAAAACCAATACTAATTCAATCAGAATTATCAAATAGTGTGCCGCAGGCAACAAGGAAGAGCTTATCCTTGTTGCAATATATTGCAGGCTGATAGCAACTAGTAATGTTACTTGAGCTAATATTAATTCACGTGCTTTTATTGTTTTATCCATTAATAATAGTCTACTTATAATTTATGCTTTTTTCCAGATGTTATTTGATATTATAGATATATGCCTATAAGCGTAACCGCTAATCAAAAAAAAGCCCTAGGAGTGACTATGGCTGTGATGTTAGTTGTAGGAGCGATATTTTTGAGGCCATATTTTACTATGATTATTTTCGCAGCCATTATTGCTTTCATATATGGACCTTTTTATGACAGACAGTTGCTAAAAACTAAAAAAAGCGGCAAAGCTATGCGCCGCACGCTACTCTATATTGCTGGCAGCTTACTAATACCTCTTGGAATCGTTATTTATGTTAGCTATTTGCAGATCAATCAAATCGCCCACCAAACCGATTTTTCAAATTTGAGCAATTCAACTTCTGGAATAGTGAATAAATCTAATGACGTCCTCGCTAGTCTTAAAGTGGACTTTCGAATAGATTCGGAACATTTGCAAGATGCCGCACAAAAACTGATAAAAACTGTTGGAGCCAACATCATTTCGTCTATTCCAGGATTCTTTAGTTCGTTTGCCGCCGTGTTTACCAAAATAATCATTTTCTTATACGTATTAATAGCACTACTCAAAAACAGACAAAAACTTGGCGACATTCTACGCACCATGAGTCCAGTTGGCAAAACCATAACAAGTCTATACATGAAAAGAACGGAATCAATGACCAAAGGCATGGTTAAGGGGCAATTTATTATCGCATTCTTGCAAGGTTTAACAGATGCAAGCTTGCTAGCTATTGCCGGTTTACCGGAATTATTCTTTTTCTTTTTACTAGTTCTAACAGCTTTTTCAATTATTCCACTTGGCGGTGGTATTATTGCTATTCCAATTGGAATTTTAATGATACTAACGGGGCATGTCTGGCAAGGACTGGTCGTTATATTGGGTCATATAATAATTGTCACTAATCTAGACAATGTTTTGAGACCAAGATTAGTACCAAAAGATGCAAAATTAGATGGAGCGTTAACAATACTAGGTGTCTTTGGTGGCATTAAATTATTTGGTTTCCTGGGGATTGTAGTTGGTCCAGTGATAATGATTCTAATAACAACAACCGTTCAAGTATTTCTAGAGGTTTATCATAATCAAGAATCGAAACACATTGCCAAAGAAGAAGCAGGCACTTGAGCAACATCCCAAATTGATTCCTTTTATTTGCTATAATAGATGCTAATAGATGTCAGATATAATCATTAAAGCCGATAAATTAGTCAAGAAATTCGGCAGCTTCAAAGCTGTAGACGGTATTTCATTTGATGTTAAAAAAGGTGAAATTTTCGCGTTTCTAGGTCCAAATGGAGCAGGCAAAAGCACAACTATCAAAATGATGACGACTATGCTTCATCCCACTTCAGGTGTACTAGAAATGGCTGGCCACGATGTAACTCAAGAACGAGACTCGGCTCGCAAGGCATTCGGCATAGTTTTTCAAGATCCAAGTTTAGATGAAGAGTTATCAGCTTTCGAAAATATGGATCTTCACGGTATCCTATATGGTATTCCTAAAAAAGTTCGGCATAAGCGTACTAAAGAATTACTGCAATTAGTAGATTTATGGGATCGCAAAAACTCCATGATTAAAACCTTTTCTGGTGGCATGAGAAGAAGGCTAGAAATAGCCCGTGGCTTACTCCATGAGCCAGAAATCCTGTTTCTCGATGAACCTACACTTGGCCTAGATACACAAACTAGAAATCTAATGTGGGATTATGTTCAGAAACTCAGCACCGAAAAAGGTATGACAATTTTTTTCACTACTCACTACCTAGATGAAGCTGAAGACGTTGCAGAAAAAATTGCCATCATCGATCACGGCAAGATAATTGCCAGAGGCACCAGTAAACAACTCTGTAAGCAAACTAAAACCAAAACACTCGAAGATGCCTATTTGAGCCTAACCGGAAAAATGACAAGAGATGATTCCAGTGAAAGTAATGATGGATTAAACTTTAAGACTGCTATGCGCAACAGGAATCTAAGGTAGAAATATGGAAGTTATTTACGCTCTATGGCTAAGACAAGTCAGAAGATACGTACGAAGCGGATCTAGATTGATTGGAACTATAGGACAGCCATTACTACTACTCCTGGCGCTCGGTTATGGAATTGGAGCTATTTACAGAAAAGCAGGAGAAGGTGATTACTTAGCCTTTTTGGTTCCAGGTATAATTGCTCAAACAGTACTGTTATCCGGTATTTTCTGGGGTCTTATTATTCTACAAGATAAAAGGTTCGGGTTTCTGAGCGAACTATTAGTAACACCGGTATCAAGAGTTAAGATATTACTTGGCAGCGCACTTGGCGGAGCTACAATCTCTATCATCCAAGGTATTATGATATTTCTAATAGCCATGCTGCTTGGTTTTAGACCATATGACTGGACGTTAGTCGGTCCAGCATTTGTAATATTGGTTATTATGAGTCTAGCACTAACATCTTTAGGCGCCGGAATAGCGTCGATGGTTAATGACTTCCAAGGCTTTCAAGGAATTAACAACCTTATAATATTGCCATTATTCTTCTTATCGAGCGCTTTATATCCATTAAATAACGTACCTAAACCGTTAGAAATTATAAGCTCACTCAATCCTATATCTTACATGGTAGATGCTATGCGTTATTTTTTATCGAATCAAACCCATTTTGGCATAACTTTAGATTTAGTAGTCATTACAATTACTTTGGCACTTTCAGTGATATTTGCCGTTAATCGGTTTAATAAAATAGAAATGTAACTATCTAGCGTTTCTAAAGCGTATGTAGCCGTTTTTTTGAACATATATAAAAGCCAGACCGCCTATAATCAATGGCAGCCAGAAACTGATCAGTCTATAAAGTAATACTCCTGCCAGAGCAGTGTTAGCAGGCATCCCAAAAGCTACGAAACCAGCCACCATACCTGCTTCAACGCCACCTAAGCCACCAGGCGTTGGCACACTAGATCCAACACCCACACCAAATGAGAACACAACAACAACTACAGCCAGGCTCACGCTACCCCCTACAGCGTACATAGAAAGCATTAATGACAGCATATGTAATAAGGTGAGTGTAATTGAAGATAATTGAGCTTTAATGAGCACACTCGGAGTGTCTGCGTAAGCTAATAGCAAAGATTTGATGTTTTTAATAGATTTTACTATTTTTTTTCTTCTTTTTTTGTTGACCATGAAATAAATTAATAAGATGAGTCCTGGCAATGCTATGAGTAAAAATAACCAATTAATGGTGATTGCTGAATTTTTTGGCCAGGAAATCCCACTAGTAACGAGCGCGGCAAAGATAATCAGCATATTACCGAAAAAACCCAATAAATTATTTAACCCAACTATAGTTGCTGATTGAATATTACTATGTCCAAATCTTTTCAAATATCCAAAGTTCAATCCAATAGCGCCGATTCCAGCAGGTAAAATTCTATTAACGAACATTGCTGCGAACTGTACAATTACAGTCAAAAAATATCTGAGTGGTTTCTTAGCCAAAAAGAAATAAGTACCTGCACCAGCAAAATAGGTGCATATAATTAAAAATAAAGATAATCCCGCCAATGGCACTTCGAGATTCGTAATTTTGCTGAGAGAACCACTAAATGCAGAAAACTGAGGCAAAACTATAGCCGCTACCAATATTATTGCGATTATCAACAAAAGTTGATGTCTCATGGCTTTAGATTTAAGGGTTTTACTAGTCATATAATAATTATGGTTAAAAAACTGTTCAATAACAAGCATTCGTAAAATGGAACAATGTAATATATCTAACTTTTCCAGTAGTTATTGTGTGGTTAAATACTTAACATAATGATTGTCTTAAACAATAACGATAAGAAACGTATTCGAGCCATACGACACGCCGAATCTGAAGCTTTATTCAATAGCATCGGCGATGGTGCAATGTCTACAAACGAAAAAGGCGAAATAACCAGAATAAATGATGAAGCTCTGAGAATACTATACTACACTAAAGCAGACGATGTGTTAGGCAGAAATATTTCAGACATTTTCGATTTGATTGATGAAAATGGCAATATAATTCAAGAATCTTCAAATGTTTTATCAAGAGTGTTGAAAGATTTAGAAACAATATCGAGCGAAAGAATACAAATCAAGAAAAAAAGGCAGAATGATCCTTTAATGCATTTAGAAATTACAGCCTCGCCTATGAAGCTTAAGAATCAAGTATTAGGTACAATCATTCTATTTAGAGATGTAACCGAGGAACATAAAATAGATCAGATGAAAGATGATTTCATATCGCTTGCATCTCATCAACTTAGAACACCTATTAGTGCAATATCAACTTATTCTCACATGCTGGTTGATGGCTATATGGGTGAATTAACGGAAGAACAGAAAAACTTTATTAAAACTATAATAAAAAGCTCTAATCGAATGAACGGGGTAATTTCTAGTCTAACTAGCATATCTAAACTAGATTCGGGAGCTGTAAAGTTTTCTCCAAGAAAAACAAACATCAATCAAATATTAGATGGGGTATTTCACGAAAACAGAATTGAAATTGAAGAAAGACAGATATCTTATAAAAATATATCCGATAAAGACAGCCCTTGTATCATCGTAAATGACTCCATCCTAATTACAGAAGTGATAAATAACATAGCCTCTAATGCAATTAAATACAATCAAAGAGGTGGCACTGTAACGGCTAAAGCTACAAAAACAGTCATGGGCGTAACTGTTGAAATTGTCGACAGTGGTATTGGAATTTCTGAAAAAGATCAGGAAAAAATCTTCGAGAAATTCTTTAGAGCCCCAGGGATAACAAAATATGAAACATTTGGCAGCGGGTTAGGACTATACATAGTAAAGGGATTTTTAGACATAATAGGAGGCTCTGTCCGTTTCAGAAGTATAAAAGGCCAGGGAACAACTTTTGAAATTACCATACCAGACATGTCCAACATGAAAATGAATGTGTAATATATTTCATAGCAAGCTTGAATCTGAAAATGATATAAATGAACTTAACACATCAATAAAGGATATATACCATGGCTAAAATACTAATAGTGGAAGACGACAAAGATTTAATTAATGCATACTCAATGATACTTAAAAGTGCTAAGCACGACATTAAAGAGGCATATGACGGCAAAGAAGCGCTAAAAGCCTTAGAGAGCTTTGAACCTGAGCTTATATTACTAGATTTACTGATGCCAGTAATGGGCGGACTTGAATTCTTAACAAATTACAAAAAAATGTATGATCAATCTGATACCAAAATACTAATTTTTACTAATATGGAAAATTCTCCAGAAGTTAAAGAAGCTTTGAACCTAGGTGCCAATCGATGCATTATAAAAGCTTGGACAGCGCCACAAAACCTCAACAAGGTTATAACCGACGTACTTGCGAACCACAACGTAGCTAGTACTAAATAAATAGGTACAATAACAGTAAAAATACTCCGTGTTGAATCGGAGTATTTTATTTATAAAGATTTAGGCATATCAGCGATGAACTGATCATTAATCATTTGGGTTAGCTTATCTAGATACAATGTATAGTTAGAGCCATTGCTGTAGTGTATTACACCATTCTTTTTGAGTTTATTGAGTTCGGTGGCAGCTGTTTCTCTAGTTAATCCTGTCAGATTAGCAAAATCTTGATGAGTAAGGTCTAGATCAATCTCATAAACTTTCGGTTTAATTAATCTTCCGTTATTAATGGCCAAATAATGTAATGTATAGATTAATTTATCGCTAGCTCTTGAGTGTTGCAGAGCATTCAAACGAATAGATAAACCGAGCTGTTCTGAAAGATACTTACGAAATTCGTTATATAAAAGTTCTGGTCTGTTTTTTATAAAGTCAGCTAATTCCTCTTTTTTTACTGTATATACGATTGCAGTAGGGCTGGATACTTCATAATAATAGAGTGAGGAGGGAGTGGCGTCATATACCCATGGGCCAGGGAATATCGAATCTTCTTTATAAAATGCAACGGGCTTCTCATCGCCTGTTAGGGAAAGGTTGTAAGCCTTAATAATACCTTCTTTGACAACAAAAGCGTGTTTAGGCGCTTCGCCTTGGAAAATTATAATATCACCTTTTTTATAGGTAACGCTTGTATGTCTATCTAGAAATAATCTGAGATATTTATTGGCAACTTGATCCGTCATATACTTCCTTATTTCTTGAATAAGAAGTAAATATTATCACAGCTAATTACTAACTGGCTGTGAAATTAATTACACGCTCAAGTAGGTAATTATTATAATATCAATTACTGGTTTTGGGTATTTTTTCAGTACCGACTATCACTATAAAATCAGCATCGTAAGCCCCATTATATGGATCTATAGTGGTGAATTTATTACCATAAGAGTTTCCAAGCGCAGCCCTAGTAGCTGAAAATTTACCTTTTGATAAATCAATTACTTGTGAAGTAGAGTAGTTTTTACCGGCATCGCCAACTTTAATGACTCTAATTCGTTTCTTTGATAGTTCTGTTTTTTGTGATGACCCAAGGCCGTCATAATCGGTGCCGTTTAATACCACTACGGACGCATTCTCTTGAATTATAGGATTATTTGACGTTTGCTGGAGTATAAAAGACTGAATATCGGTGTAATCATTAAGGCCTAGTGCCGGGATGAGAGTTGATTGACCTCCCGGAGCAGTATAACTTTTTAGTAGCTGCTTGCCGTTAGCTTCATTCAAGCTGAGCGACTTTACATTCCCAGAGTCTATTTTTTTGGTTAATGTATATAGCCGTTTGAGCTGGCTAGCCTTGAGATCGGTGCTAACATTTTTGCCTATAGCATCTGATAAATCAGCAAGCTTAGCAGGATTGGCAAGCACACTACTAGAAGTGGCTTTATTTTTAAGAGCTAGTAGCATCATGCGCTGATTTGATGTGCGATCAAAATCACTGCCTGCAAATCCGTAAGAATTATAGGCATCACCACGAGCTCTAGCTAGGTTTAAAGCCTGCTGACCATTAAGACGGTGTGGACCGTTGGTTAGTTTTACTAATGGCTTTCTATTGGTCCAATCAATATTAGGATCATATAAGCCTCTTGGATCTTTGCTGTTGATAACTACATCAATGCCGCCAACTGAATCAACTGCTTCTTTTAAGGCATTATAGTTCACTAGTGCAAAGTAATGCATCTTCAGACCAAATTTATTTTCTATTATTTGTTCTAATTGACCCATACCTCCTTTAGCGTAGCCAGGATAAGAGAATTTATTTTGTTCACCAACTACATATGCAGAATTAATTTTACCGTAACCTGAGCGACCTATGTCTACATATAAATCACGAGGCACACTGAGCATAAAAGCCTTATTATTTCTAGTATCAATACTAAGTATCATAATAGAGTCAGTTAACTGTCCACCCTGATGTCCCAAATCATCAGATGAATTTCCGGCTAATAAAATATTAACTCGACCGCTATCTTCGCCCTTAAGCTTAGTATTGCTGAAAAAGCTGAAGATGCTTCCGCCGAATATTCTTTGGGCGTTATACAGCATGCGCCCACCAAACCAGATGAATAGAACAATTAAAAGCCCAAGAAAGGCTACAAAAATACGTTTCTTGGTTATGCCGTTTTTGATTTTTTGAAAACGGGTAGGCTTGTATTTAGGTGGTGGGGTAAAATCTTTTTTATTCAAGGTATCTGAGTCTTTATAGCTTGTTAGTGTCATGCCGATAGCAGGGAACTGATTAGCTTGCTGGGAAGCCGTAACAGCATCCTTGCTCGGCTGTTTTTTTGAGACATTACTGGCTCTTGGGGTGCGTGTATTTTTTGGTTTCATTGAAATATACCTATCCATTATAGCCGATTAGCTATCATAATGCTAAAACTTTTTTAACTAAAAAACCGAGCAATAACAGAGATAATGTAGTATTATATTGAGATGAAATTAGTTGTCCAAATACCGGTATTAAATGAACAGGATACAATTGCGTCAGTAATTGACAGTATTCCAGTTAAAATAGATGGGATTGAAGAAGTTATTATACTTGTTATAGACGACGGGTGTACTGACAAAACAGTACAAATAGCTAAAAAACATGGCGTTAAACACTTTGTTCATCACAACCGCAACCAAGGACTGGGTAGATCCTTTCATGATGGTGTGTCAAAAGCACTAGAACTTGGTGCAGACATAGTTGTAAATACTGACGGAGACAATCAATATCCTCAAGCAGATATACCAAATTTGATTCAACCAATCCTTGATGGAAAATTCGATATAGTTGTTGCAGATCGGCAAACTGATACAATTGAGCATTTTTCGAAAGGTAAAAAAATCCTACAAAAATTCGGTAGCAAAATTGTTAACATAGCAGCTGACACAGACTTGCCTGACGCCGTTAGCGGATTCAGAGCATATAGCAGGGAATCGCTTATGCAAATTAATACTATTACTCGTTTTAGCTACTGTACTGAAACAATTATCCAGGCCGGCAATAAAAAGATGGCTATTACTTCTATACCGATAATTACTAACCCTAAGACCCGTGAATCTAGGTTATTCAAAAACACTACCGAGCACGTTATTAAGTCCGCAGTAACAATTGTCAGATCATACGCCATGTATCGACCATATGTGATATTCGGCAGCATTTCTCTAGCACTTGGCTTACTAGGACTGATACCTTTTGCTAGGTTCGCAATTCTTAGCATTCAAGACGGTTCAACTGCCGGTCATATCCAATCACTTCTAGTTGGTTCATTGCTCTTAACCGCTTCATTCCTGTGCATGGTACTAAATATCATAGCTGACCTAATTAGAATCAATCGCATACTTGTAGAAGATCAACTAGAAACAACAAAAAGAATTAGGTTCGATAAATAGGTTATACCTTACGCAAGAATAAAATCTGATTATTGTTTCCTGGGATTACTGGACCAACATTTCGCTTTATGTACTCATTCACTGAGTTGGTTGGCGAATTGCTCCAGTACCAGCTCGGCTGACTTCTTAAAATATATGTCATGGCGCCACCACCCCAAATACTGCAAACAATAAGCACGCTCGCAAGAATTATTTTAATATTCTGGTTTTTTATAAGCTCATTATAGGCCAGCATAATCAGGCATATTATCAGTGGTGCAACTGGAAAAAGGTAACGGCCGTTAATGGCAACCGGCTGGGTAGTTTTTATGAAGAATTGATACTGAGTGAACCACAGTATTGCTACTGTAAATACAATAGCCAAGGTAAATAACAATATGGCATACGAATTATATCTTCTGAATATCTGCTTGTATTTTAATAACAGAGCCATGAATCCAGCAATAATAAAAACAGCCGCTGATATGGCAGGCAAATATAATGGACCTCTGGACTGATAATCACTTTTTTTACCTCCAACTGAGAAATAACTTCTGAGCCACATTCCATATGTCCACCTAGTTGAATATGCTAACGGACTGGTGTCGACATGAGCTTGTTTACTTTTTGAGAAATTATAATCTCTAATCCAAGGACCATAGGCCTTACAATTGTCATAAGACAATACTTGGCCACAATCTGGAACTGGCTTATGGTATTTGGCCACGTTGAGCCCATAACGTTCAACTGCCAAAAAACTAAAAAGTAAAATCAATCCAACTAGAAAATATTTTATAGGTCTCTTGGCCATTTTCCAGCTAAGGCTGATAGATTCTTTAAGTTTATTAATATCTCTATATTGGACTAATGAATAAAACAATATGAAAACTACTATAGCCAGAAAAATTGGTAAAAATGCATATTTTACTAGGCTGCCAAACAAACAAACAAGTACAAGTTTCAAGAGCTTCATAAAATCAAAACTTTTCTTTTTAAGCGACTGCACAAATTGCAGTCCTAATAACAGTGCGTAGGCAGTAATTGGGATTATGAGATTATCATAATTTATTTGAGCACCTAATAATGGAACAGCTGGTATAAGAACAAACAGAAACAAACTAAGATTAACAATTACAGATGAAGCCTTGCTAGCTAGTAGTAGTTTTCGGAATACGTACAATCCAAATGCAAAAAGACCAATGTTTATGAATCTAAATATAATAATCTGAGCACTGAAACTTTGAAATATTGCTTTAATCGGCAAATAAACAATTCCTAAGATGTAATGATATAAATATGATGGATCTCTAGTAAGGGCGCCGTAGGCATCCCCGCTGGCCGGATGAGAAGACCAAAATGGCAATAAATGCTCAGAATACAGTTTAATAAGACCCATGTGAAAATCTTCGTCGAATGCCATTGGGTAATTGCTACTAATGGCAATCCATACGGCCTGAATTATAAATAACGCTACAATGCCAACGAAAAAACGTGGCGATGCCACAAAATCTCTTATGGAAATAATGATTTTTTCAGGTCTTTTCATGTGTTTTATGCTGTAAATAGTATAATAGATTCAATGCCCAAAAAGCTAATAATCAAAAAAATACTAGCGGCTTTGATTGTATTTATAACTATCAGCGCCATTACTGTTTATTACATAAAAAAACCTGGGTTATTTGATGAACTTAAACAAACACCTATCTATGTAGTGGCATTATTATTTTTACTCTACATATCTTTCATTGGTACGCTAGCAGTTATTAATGACGCCACACTCAAACTGTGCAAGAAACCGATTGAGCCGAAAGAGAGCCTGCAAGTAACAATGTACTCTTCATTTATTAATTTCTTTGGGCCCCTCCAAAGCGGACCAGCGTTCCGAGCCATATATTTCAAAAAACTCCATAATGTAGATCTAAAGAAATTTACATTGGCTACTTTTGCTTACTATATATTTTATGCACTTATAAGTGGGATATTCTTGCTAATTAGTATACTTGGATGGTATTCAGCTGTAGTATTACCAGCAGCAATTTTATTGTCATATTTGGCAGTGAAATCATCTGCTAGATTACTTAAAAAAATCAAGATGCTCAATCTTAAATTTTTACCATATTTAGCAGCGGCGACCTTACTGCAACTCTCTATACAGGCGCTTATTTATTATTTCGAACTAAAGTCTTTGGTGCCAGCACTAGGAATCGGGCAGGTTTTAGCATACACGGGTGCCGCAAATTTTGCGTTATTTATATCTTTTACGCCAGGAGCACTGGGCTTTAGAGAATCATTCTTACTATTCAGCCAAAAAATTCATCATATAGACAGTAGTTCTATAGTAGTGGCCACTACTCTCGATAGAGCCATTTACGTCTCAATTTTAATATTGATTGGCGTATATATAATTGGCACTAATATTCAAAAACAGTTCAAAGACCTAGGACAAACTATCAATCGATAAAATCAAGCACCAAGCAGAAATAACTAATAAAGAAAACAAGAACATAGTCTTGCCCCATTGTGTATCATTTGATGTCTTATAAAAATAAACTCCTAGGCAGATCCAGGCAGTAGACAACAAAACAAAAATCAAAAATGATACTTCGCTTATTGCGCCTAACAAATATAGCACTGAGCAGGTAAGTGCGAAGCCAAAGACATAGCTCATAACACTAAATTTGGTGCGCGCAGCACCTTTTACAATCGGCAGTAATGGAATTTTAGCTTTTTTGTACTCATTCATACGGTATAAGGCAATAGCGTAAAAATGTGACATTTGCCAACACGTCATTGATAGAAACAAAGTAATCGAAGTTAGATCAATTACATTAGCAGCAGCACTATATCCAGCTAATGGCGGAACTGAACCAGAAAGACTACCGATAATCGTGCCGTACGATGTTTTCCTTTTCATGAATGTATATACAATCACATATAAAACCATGCCTAGTAGCCCCAAAAGAGCTGTCAGAGCATTAACTTGTATAAGTAGTATTACAAAACCAATAACACCAAGAGTGATTGCATAATAAACTGCATTTCGAACTGATATACGACTCATGACTAAAGCGCGGTTTTTAGTTCGGGCCATGTATTTATCTATGTCTCTGTCAAAAATATTATTCAAAACACAACTAGAAGCCACAACTAGTGATGTACCGATTATTGCCCAAAGTAGTCTAGGTAAATTAAAATCACTGTGAATTGTGCCGACCATAAAGCCGGCTATAAGAGTTAGAATGTTACCCCTGATTATTCCGG
>Ga0214923_10000403_pt1 | contig 66613 bp, 59 predicted proteins | sample LL1510_MetaG_FD_177993 | JGI IMG/M metagenome (GOLD analysis project Ga0214923, IMG submission 177993) | Freshwater microbial communities from Lake Lanier, Atlanta, Georgia, United States - LL-1510 | ecosystem: Environmental > Aquatic > Freshwater > Lake | place: USA: Georgia | collected...
TTAAGCCAGTTGCTCCGCCACGTCTTTTAGATGCTCTTCTACGTCTGCCACCAGTTGCACCCCCAGTTAAGCCAGTTGCTCCGCCACGTCTTTTAGATGCTCTTCTACGTCTGCCACCAGTTGCACCACCTGTTAAACCAGTTGCGCCGCCACGTCTTTTAGAACCTTTTTTAGATGCTCTTCTACGTCTGCCACCGGTTGCACCACCTGTTAATCCAGTTGCACCGCCACGTCTCTTAGATGCTCTTCTACGTCTGCCACCGGTTGCACCACCTGTTAATCCAGTTGCGCCGCCACGTCTTTTAGAAACTTTTTTAGATGCTCTTCTACGTCTGCCACCAGTTGCACCACCTGTTAATCCAGTTGCACCGCCACGTCTCTTAGATGCTCTTCTACGTCTGCCACCGGTTGCACCACCTGTTAATCCAGTTGCACCGCCACGTCTCTTAGATGCTCTTCTACGTCTGCCACCGGTTGCACCACCTGTTAATCCAGTTGCACCGCCACGTCTCTTAGATGCTCTTCTACGTTTGCCACCAGTTGCACCACCTGTTAATCCAGTTGCACCGCCACGTCTCTTAGATGCTCTTCTACGTCTGCCACCAGTTGCACCACCTGTTAATCCAGTTGCACCGCCACGTCTTTTAGAACCTTTTTTAGATGCTCTACGTTTTCCTCCAAAAATGTCGGCTATTCTTGATTCAACATTGTCAATTTTGTCCATTTATATATTATTGTAAAATATAAAAATTGAAATATAAATAAATAAAATATAAAACTAAATTAATAATTTTAACAAATAAATGGGAGTTCCTGGATTTTTTGCATGGCTTATAAAAAATTATAAGCAAAAAAGTATGATTACAAATGTAATAACAAATAAAGAATTAAAAAATAAGATTGATAATCTATTTATAGATACTAATTGTTTAATTCATCCTCAATGTTTTGCGATCTTAAATGATAATAAAGAATTAAAAAATATTGATACTTTAGAAAAGAAAATGATTAATCAAGTTATTAATTATCTTGATGAAATAATTCAACTAGTTAATCCAAATAAGCTAATATATATTGCAATTGACGGTGTCGCACCAATGGCAAAAATTAAACATCAACGTATTCGAAGATTTAAATCAGTACGTGATAATGAAATAAAAAATGATATTCGAAGAAAACATAATATCCCTGAAGAACATTTATGGTCTAATGCATGTATTACACCTGGTACTGTTTTTATGGATAAATTAAATAAAGCAATTATAAACTATATTAATTTAAATAAAGCAAAAAATTTAAATATCCAAGTTAAATTTTCATCGTCAAATACACCTGCAGAAGGTGAACATAAAATTTTACAATATATTCGTAATAATAATATTAATACAGATATTAGTGTAATTTATGGATTAGATGCTGATTTACTTTTTTTGTCTTTATCAACTCATAATAAAAATATTTATTTAATTCGTGAAGCACAAGAATTAAGTAAAGAAGGAGAAACATCATTAACTGGTAAATTTAATTATGTTAGTATTGATATTTTAAGAGAATGTATTATTAATGAAATGATTTTTAGAATAGCTGACGAAGGGGATGAAAAAATGGAGAATAAAATAATTGATAATTCAATTAATTTTATTAATGATTTTATTTTTATTTGTTTTTTACTTGGGAATGATTTTGTTCCCAATATAGTATCATTAAATTTAAAAACAAGTAATAAAAAAATAGATAATGGCTTAGATATATTATTTGAAAAATATGGTAATATATTTAGAGAATTAAATCCAAAAGAAAATGATAAATTTATATTTTTAATAAATACTGATTGTTCAATAAATTTTATATTTTTTAAAAGTATTTGTTTAGAATTATCACTACATGAAAGAAGTTTTTTTCAACAAACATTGGATAATAAAAGATATTATCCTCAACCAACTACAAGCTTATCTCCTTATGAAAATGAAATATTTAAATTAGAAAATCTGTGTTTTAAAATTAATGATCCAATTCAATTAGGAAAAGATGATCATGATAAAGAAAGATATTATAAACATTATTATAATATTAATTATGAAACAGAAAAAAATGATATTTTTGATATATGTAAAAAATATGTATATGGTTTGTTTTGGATTAATAATTATTATATGAAAGATTGTATAGATTGGATATGGTATTTTTCACATCATCATGGATTATTCATTTCAGATATATCGGAATATATACATACATTAAATGAGAAAGAATTTATAAATATATTTCAAAAACCAATTAATAATTATTATAATCAAGTTAAACCATTTGAACAATTAATGATGGTTTTGCCAAAACAACTTGGATATTTATTACCATCAGTTTTAAAACAACTATTAAATACTGATTCAAAAATAAAAAAATTATCACCAACATTTTTTGATCAAGATATGTTATATAAAACTAAATTATGGCAAGCAATTCCAAATATTGAAATGATACCATTAGAATATATTCAAAATTTAGTATCAAATATAAAATTATTAGAATCAGATCAAAGAAGAAATAAAACAATGAAAATATATGAATGTATGATTTAAAAAAAAATTATTTTATTGATATAATCTTAATATATATAATTAATTTATATGGTATTGCTCTATATGATTAAATTTTAAGTTTGGAATTATTTATATATTCGTTTAATAATTATTTAATTTATATATATATATATATATATGAGTTTATTATTATTTAGTAAAGTTTGTCTGTATGATCTAACAAAAAATGAAACTATAATTTATGGACAATATAATAAAAAATTTAATTCAATAAATATAAAACCATCTATTAATTATGATTTAGTTTTTAATGGTAATAGACCAGATTTCTATATAAAATTAATTGGTAAAATTAATAATTTAGATAATATAAATTTTATTTTTAATGATGAAAATAATAATATTAAAATGATAAATATTGAATTATATTTTCCTTTTGAAAATTGTGATTTAATTTTGAATAATAATTCCGCAATTATTTCTACAATTTGTAAAGATTATTCGCATAGACTAGATGAATGGATACAATATAATCTTAAATTAGGATTTTCAGGAATTGTTATATTTAATAATGATTTTAATAAATCAAATGGTTTACACGAATCATTGGAACATTGTGTTTTAGTACATTCAACAGATGAAATATGTAAAAAGTATAAAGGCAAAGTATGGGTGGTAGATTTACCTTATTCACCATTAAATAATGGTTACTGGACTGATATACAAAGAATAACATTACACATTGGTGTAAATGCATTTAGAAATAAATGCCGGAATATAGCTTTAATTGACGCTGATGAATTTATATATATTCCCAAAAATCCATCAATTAGAATAGAAACATTTTTAAATGATCATGGTACTATTACTCTACAAAGTAATATATTAACCAATAAAAATAATAATGATATATTAAACAATAATATACTTCAAATTGCAGAGTATGTTGGTGATAATAAGTATACAAAAACTATAATATATACAGGTAAAATTAGTGAAAATGAATGGATTAATACACCTCATAACCATTACAGTGAAAAGATAATGAACAAAGAAGAAATAATACATTATCATTGTTGGATGAATAATAGATATCATTATAATAATAATATGAAAAAAATAGATTTTTTAAAAAAATTTATGAATAATTAATTTCTATTTCCCTTTTAATTTAGCATATTTATCTACTAAATCATTATATTTTATTATAATGTTTTTTTTTTCATCTTTTAATTTAGAAATTTCATTTTTTAAATTATCAATTTCTATTTCATATTTATTTTTAACTTGTTTAATTTGATCTTCCTGATATAAAACGATATCTTCTATTTTTAATTTATAATATATTTCAGAGTCTTTTAATTGAACACTCCAAGTTTTTTGATTTGGAGGAGTACCACTAGCTAAAACAATGTATTGAAAATTAGAATCAACCTTAATTAATCTACCACCTAATCTAAATTTTTTTTCTACTTTTAAATTTTTTTTATTACCAATATTTTCATAAACAAAATATCTTATTTCTGTTCCAATCATTTCTTTTAAATCATCAATATTTTCAAGCAATTTATATCCTAATAATTTATCTTTAATTTCTGCAGGAGTTAATTTATCTTGTAATGTTTTAGGTGGTCTAACATAATCATCATTTCCTAATCTATTTGACATAATAATATATATTATATATTATTATTAATTTATATTATTTTGTAATTCTGATAAAATAGATAGAAATATTTCTCTTTTATTTTTTATTGTTTTTTTAATAACAGGTTTATAAAAAAAATATAATTTATCTTTTTTTGAATAATTTAATGTATAAGTATATGATCCGAGTTTTAAAATTAATTTTAAATGATTATATTTATCACCTTCAAATACCTTAATTAAAATGCCTCCATATTTAATATATCCTTTTGAATTACAATATTTTATAATTGAACCTAATTTAATATTTATTAAATTATAATGATCAATAAAAATATATCCATCTAATTCACTTTTATTTTTTACATATAATTCTTTTGCAAAAGAATCCATATAATATAATATAAGAATAAATTTATATTATTATTATGAGTAAATTAGATTGGGTAATATCTTTTGATGAAAATAATGATTATATTAAAACTCTTGAAAACAAATATAAAATTAGTTGTAAATTATCACTAAATGAAATTATTAATACAACAATTGAAACAAAGACTAGTGATATATTTAATTTTAGTGTTGAAAATGAAGCAATAAATAATAAAATTAAAGAAATATTATTAATTACTAATTATAAATCTTTTAATGATCTTGAACTTTTAGAAAAAGAAGCATTAATTATTATATATATTAATAGATTTTTATTAAAAAATAAATTAAAAGAATCAGATAAACAATTTTTTATTGATTTATTTAATTGGATAAAAAATATTTCTTTTTATTTTACTAATAAATTAAATTTAAATATTATTATACATTCAAAACGTTTTAAAGATGAATATTTAATTAATAGATGTTCTTATAAATTTTGTAATTTTAAAGATAATTGTGAATATAATTATGATAAAAAAAGTAAAAAATGTAATTCAGATCATTATGTTCATAATATGGTATATGCAGATTGTGATAGTTTAATAAATTATTTAACCAAAAATAATTTAGAAACTGCAGATCATCATAATGAAATGATGAAATGTATTAATACTTTAATGTTTGTTATAAATCATATGTATAATGAATTAAAAAGTAAATTATTTTATAGTAAAAATGGTAATATTGATGAATTACATGCAAATAATAATATACAAGATAGAGTTAAAGTAGTTAATAGATTTGATTCTCTAAATGATGAAGGAAATAAAAAATTATTTAGAGATAAAAAAGATAATAAATTTATTAATAAAAATAAATTTATATAATTTAATTATTTATCATCATCTGTTTCAATACTAGTATCAAAATTATTATTTTGATCTTTTAATTCAGTTAATGAAATACTTGTAACAATATTATCATTATCAAATAAATTTTTTAATAATGAATCATTTGGTATATACACAGAATCATCATTTGGTAGTAATTTAATATAATCATATATTTCAGATGGTTTATCTAATAAATTATATTCATCTAATGCAGCAAAAATGGGATATTTTTTTTCAAATAATTCAGGTATATCTTCTATTTGATTTGCTTCTAATTGTTCTTTCATAATTCTATATATTTTTTTATCAGCATTAAATATATTTTTAAATTCTTCCCATTTTTCTTTATCTCTTCTTAATTTATTTTTTTGAGAATCAATTTGATATTTTTCTTGAATAATATTATTTTCAAATTCATTTAAATTTTCATTCAAATTTTCTAATTCATTAACTTGTTGTTCTTTTAATTTATTTAATTCTGCTATTTTTTTTTCTAATTCTTTATCATCTAAATTATCAAATTCATCATTATTTGAAGTTACAAGTATATCCGTATTTACTGGTGGTAAACGTACATTAATATCAGATGATGATTTCTTACTTCTATTAAAAAAATTTCTTCTTATATTTCTTTTTGTATTATCATTACCAGTGCTATTACCATTTTTAAATAGTAATTCAAATGGTAATTCATCTATTTCATTAGTAATAATTTCATTATTTTCCAAATTAGTTAGAAAAATTTTATTATTTTTAACAGTATATACTCCAGTTATTGAACCTTCAATAAAAATATTTAATTTACAATCATTTGATAAATTAGATAATTTATATAATTGAACAATACCACTAGATAGATTTTCAAAAATATTAAATATTGATTTATTTAATTCTAATATATAATACATATTTTTTTATATTAATAATCTTTTATATTATATAAATGAATATTAATAATAAAAAAATGGATGGAATTAACAATAACAATAACAATGATAATGGTAAAAATAAATTTATTACTATAAATCATTTTCATTATTATTCCGGAAAAAATAAAAATAAAAATAATAAGAGAAATAATCGGAGAAATAATAAGAAAAATAATAATGATTTATTAAATAAAAAAAATAATTCTGAAAAAACTGTTATTGAATCTAGAGATGAAAAATCACACCTTGATAACATAAATGAAAAATCACATATTATAATTAGATCCACTACAAATCCAAATAATATGAAAATAGTACCAATTACAAATAATTATAATCCATTTGCAAGTCCATTTAATTCAAATAATTTACTAAAATTTATATTCGAAGATTTTGATAAAAAAAAAGAAGATCAAGCAATTGATCAAGCAGTTGATCAAAAAGAAGAAACAGTACTTATTAATGAAAATATTCCATTTGTTGAATTAAATAATATTAATAATTTAGATGATTTAATTAATGCTGGTGATCAATTTGATATTAATGATAAACGTAAATATCCAATTAATATGATAAATTTAAAAAATATTAATAGTACTTTAAAAGAATTAAAGAATGTTATTGGTATGGAAAATGTTAAAAAAAATATATTTGAACAATTATTATTTATTTTACAAGATTTAAATGATTCTAATATGATGCATACAGTAATTGAAGGACCTCCTGGTGTTGGTAAAACATTATTGGGAAAGATATTAGCAAAAATATATTATAAATTAAATTTTCTTAAAAAATCTGATGAAAATAAGGATGAAAAAAATTTAAATGATGTTACGAATCAATTGATTGCATTATTACATCCTGAAATAGCTCAAAATAAAAAAACAAATGAAAAAAAAGATGAATATAAATTTAAAATAGTTAGAAGAAGTGATTTAATTGGACAATATGTTGGTTCAACTGCTATTAAAACTCAAAAAGTTATTGATGAAGCTGCAGGAGGAGTATTATTTATTGATGAGGTTTATTCATTAGGATCTGGAGGTAATAGTGATAGAACAGATTCATTTGCAAAAGAAGCAATTGATACATTAAATCAAAATTTATCAGAAAATGGAGATAAATTTATATGTATTATTGCAGGATATCCAGATGAAATAGAAAGATGTTTTTTTGCACAAAATGAAGGATTAAAAAGAAGATTTCCATTTAAATATACTATTGATAAATATTCTGCAAAAGAATTAACACATATATTTGATTTTAAAGTTCATGAAATTAAATGGTCATTTGATGATAGTATAAAATTAGATGAAGTTGAAAAATTTATAGAAAAAAATAAAAAATCATTTGAGCATTTTGGCGGTGATATTGAAAATTTATTATTAAATATAAAAATAAAACATTCAAATAGAGTATTTGGAAAAAATCCAAATATTAGAAAAAAAATTAATATGGATGATATTAGAAATGCATTTGAAGAATTCCAAAGAGTTAGAAAGGTTAAGGAATTACCTCAACATGTTAAAGATATGTTTCTTTAACATTTGAGATAAGATTATTTGAATTAGATTATTTGAATTACCTCAACATGTTAAAGATATGTTTCTTTAACATTTGAGATAAGATTATTTGAATTAGATTATTTGAATTACCTCAACATGTTAATATGTTAAATATAATTTAATCATATATTTATATATATGATTAAATTATTTTATTTTAATGAAGCCTCGTGGGAACCCGATTATATAATCAATGATATTCTATATAATATAAAATTAGATGTAGAATTTATTAATATTGAAATATTTAATTCATTAATAAATAGAAATGATATTATAGAAAAAAATATTTTAGTAATAGGACGTTCAATTAATAAAATAAATATTGATGTGATAAAATATATAAAACCCATCGTTATAATTGCTTTATCTGATGAACTTGATCAATATGCAAATCAATTATTAATATTAGAAAAACATACTAAACTTATTTTAAGACAGTATAATCATAATTCATCTTTAAATAAAAAAAATTCATTAAATATTATTCCAAAAAAAATAAATTTAGCAAAACATACTAAACTTATTTTAAGACAGTATAATCATAACTCATCTTTAAATAAAGAAAATAATTATCAAATTCCAGTTGGTTATTCAAAAAATTATTTAAATAATAAAAATTCATTAGATATTATAACAAAAAAAATAAATCAAAGAGAATTTAATTGTTCATTTATTGGTGTAGTAAAATACGATCGATCCCATATGATTGAAATATTTAAAAATAATATGAAAAACACAAAAATAATTTGTGTTGATCATTCCTTTGATATTAATAAATTACCAATCAGTCCACAAGAATGCTTTAATATATATAATAATTCTATTTTTGTAATCTGTGGAAGGGGGTATAATTTAGAATGTTTTAGAAATTACGAAGCTATTGTTGCAGGTGCAATACCAGTTGTAGTTGCATCAAATGATATGATTAAAAAGACATATTATTTTAATGGTAATTTACCTCCATTTATATTTGAAGAAACTTGGGAAAAAGCAATAATAAGATGCAATGAATTACTTAATGATCTTGATAATTTACAAAAAATGCAAGATAATTTAATCTTTTGGTGGAAAAATTATATAACTTTTATTAATGATATAGTTATTAAAACATTAGAAAAATAATTATTTATTTTCTTTTTTTTTAATTATTTTTTTATTTATTTTTTTTGGTTTTTGAATTATATATCTACCAAAAATATCGTATCTTGTATTATTAAAAATATAAAATGGATAAGGAGCATACCAACCCCAATTATAAGATGGATATATATAATATCCATATGGATCGCCTCTTAAATCATAACTCATTAAACGTGTAGATCTAGTTGGCATCCATAGAGCATTGTATCCTAACCAAAATTTTTCTTTTAAATTGTTTTTAAAAAAAAGATAAAATAATATAAATAATAATATACTTAAAATAATGTGATTCATTATATAATTAAATAGAAAATATAATAAAAAAATTGATAATATAAAGTATTCAATATAAACAAATTTATTTATATAATAATAATGGGAGAACCTGACATAAATACACTAACTAATGAATATATACAAGTAGTAAATGAAATGACTACTTGTATGATAAAAATGAATCAATTAAAAAATAGAGCAACTGAAATCGAAAAAATAATAGAAAAGAATAATAAAGATTCTATTAAACCTAATGAAATTATTCAACCAATAGTTAATAAAGATAGTTCAAAATTACAAGATTCAAATACTGAATCTGATTCAGATAGTGATCAAAGTATAGAAATTATTAAAAACTTAAGCGATGATGACGAGAAACCTGTAGAAACTAAAAAACAATCTGCTCCAGTATCTCGTGGTAGAGGTCGTGGCAGAGGTAGAGGTCGTGGCAGAGGAGGTAAAGGAGGTACCGAAATTTAATTTATTTTTGTTTAAAATTGAAAATGATATTATTTAATCTAAAACTATTATATAGTATGTATGGTACTTATTTATAAAAATGCATCATCAAACATATTAAACAATCAGATTATCAAGTGTTTAAGAAAAAAAAATGAAAATTATAATGTTTCTAAGAATAATATACAATCTAATAAAAATGATGAATTATCAACAAATAAAAATACAAATGAATCAATTAAAGACGCAAATAATATCAGAGAATATAATATTAATGAATTATCAAAAAAAAATTCAAAAGATAAATATTGAAAGAATAAATAAAGATCATGATATAAAATGTCATAATAAAAATTGTGTTAAATTAGCATCATACATTTTTAATAATACTTATTATTGTTGGTTTCATAGAATTGATCTAAATATTAAAAATAATTTTTCTTTATAAAAAATTGAATTTTTTATATAATAATGATACTTCCATTCTACTATATTTAATATGTATTCTAAGAAGAATAATTGTTATACCGATTTTTTTAGGGAGAGTGTCCTCTCAAACTATGATTCTGATTGTTCATCCGTATCTAGTTCAAGAACTAGATCTGTTTCACCTCCAAAGATATCTTCTAGAAGTGTAGATTCGTGCAGACCTGTATCACCAATGACTGCAAAGCAGTGGAATTCAATGTATAATTATATTGATACAATGGTTGATATTCGTCTTGCTCGAGATGATGATGGAAATGTTTGTACATGCGCAGATGGAATGAAAGGACATTTTCACATCGCAATGATTTTTGAGGACATTGGTTCAAATATTGTACCTCTATCATTTGGACAAAATATTATACGCGGTACCAAGTCCTTGCATGCAGAACATAATGCAATCATCAAGCTGAGGCCTCGTTATTCGAAGAAGCTTTTGCCGATCAATGTGTTGGTTTTGAAGACTTCATTGACAGGATTGATTGGTATGTCTAAGCCATGTTCTCATTGTTTGGTAATTATGTCAACAATTCCACAGAAGAAGGGATATAAGATTAATAATATTTTTTACACAAATGGCGAGGGTAACATTGAGAAGCATAAGTTGCAAAGTCTTTTGTATTCTGATGATATTCATGTTAGTAAGCATTTTAGTGATAGAGGTTATAAGCTAAATTTGAAGAGCATTGTGGTTTAATTTTTATTTATAATATTTATAATATGATTAATATTAATTAGTTCAGATGATCCATTAACTATTTTATCATAACTACGACACATTTCCATAAATATTTTTGCTTTATCATTATTATCAATATCTTTATTATAAATTATTTCTTTTTTTAATACATTATATAGATCTTCAAATGAATAACCTTCATTAATTAAATTAGTTGTAAAATTAATTGTATCTAATTTATCATTATATATAATTTCATCAATATTAATGTTTATATCATCATCAAAATATTTTAAATAAATTTTATTATTTTTAATATTATTTCTATTTAAAAAAACTATTTTTTGTAAATTATTAATAGATCTTCTTAAGTCATTTTTTATTAATTTATGGATATTATTATCATCAATAATATAATTTTCTTTTTCCATTATATTTTTAAGAATTTTTTCAATATTTTCATCACTCATAGTTTTAAATCTAAAAACAGCACATCTTGATAATAATGGAGGAATAATTTTATTTATATAATTACAAATTATTACAAATCGTGTATTACTTGAATATTTTTCGATAATTCTTCTTAATGCAAATTGAGAATCAGTTGTCATTGCATCTGCTTCATCTAAGATAATAATTTTAAATTGATTATCAGTTATTTTTTGAGCAAAAATTTTAATTTTTTCTCTAACAATTCTAATTCCACTTTCATCTGATGCATTTAATTCTAATACATTTTCATTATAGTTAATTTTATATAATTGTTTACATATAGCAATTGCAGATGATGTTTTACCAGTACCAGCACCACCATAAAATATCATATGTGGTAAATTTTTATTTTTAACCATTTCAATAAATATATTTTTAATATCATCTTGATTTTTAATATCCTCAAGTTTAGATGGTCTATATTTTTCAATTAATGGTATTTGACGATTCATAATTTTATTATTAAAATATATTTATATTATTAATAAAATAATCAATTTTTATAAATTGTAGATCCTTAAAAAATATTGAAAATTATATATCTTATCATTAATTCTATTATAGGATATATATAATATGTTTAAATTACTATCAATAAATATGGTATCAACTTCTAAAACAAATTGCTATAATGAATTATGTGGAATTTGTAAAGAAGATAATAATAATTATTGCATTAATTGTTCATCTTCTGGACATACAAATTGTAATGTAGAAATTGGTGATTGTGGTCATGCATATCATGCTCATTGTTTATCTGAATGGCTTAAAATGAGAAAAGTATGTCCTCTTTGTAATAAAGTATGGGTTACAAAAGTTAAAGGATAATATTAAAAAATTGAAAAATTTAAAAAATACATAAAACCATAATAAATTAATTTATAAAAATGTCTGCATATAGCTTGTGCCTTCCAAATATGTTATGCTCTTATGATGAGCAATTTAATAAGAAAAAAGAATATGTAAAATCTTTATTTAATTCTTCTGAAATTAATTATCATGAATCAATACCAATTAATTATCGAAATAAACTTCGTTTTAATATTGGTTGGAATGAAGATTATTCCAAAGTTGTTTTTGGATACAATAATCCAAAGGTAAAACCATCGATTGTTTATTCTTCAATTGATTTACCGCATCTTAGTATTAAGATGAAAGAAATACTAATTGAATTTGAAGAATATTTAAATGAGAAATTTATAAAATTTCCATATGATCCAAAAATACTAGAAACAAAATTTGTAAATCTATTTGGAAATATTAATATTCGTACATCATTTAATGTTAATGATGTAATGATTATTATTCATTTAGATCGTGTTAATAATCGTGAATCAATTGATGAATTAACCAAAATTTATACTGATCTATATAATCATTTTTCTCATTTGATAACTTCTTTTTACATTATTGATAAGGATGATAAGATAATTCAATTTGGTAAACCATATATATCTGAAAAATTATATGATCTTACTAACGGATCAGCATTTGATTTTAAAATTACTGAACTATCTTTCTTTCAAACAAATACTTTTATGACTAATATAATGTATTCTCGTATTAAATCATTAATGTCTAAATATTCAACCGATTCTGATATACTTTTTGATTTGTGTTGTGGTACAGGTACTATTGGTATTTATTGTGCATCTCTATGTAAGAAGGTTATTGGTATTGATATTTGCATATCATCAATTAGTGATGCAATTAAAAATGCAAAACTAAATAATATTAAGAATTGTGAATTTATTTGTAATAAAATTGAAGATGTATTTGATAAACTATTAGAAACCTACAAGCCACTAAATAAATTTATTATTGTTGATCCTCCTCGTAGTGGTTTACATGGTAATATGACAAAGCTTATCAATGAAAGTAAATGTAATTATGTAATTTATGTTTCTTGTAATCAGGAAACAATGATGCGAGATATTTCTCTAATGCCAAATTATAAAATTATTGATAAAGATATGTATGATATGTATCCATTTACTGACCATGTTGAAGTATCATGTGTTTTAGAAAGAATTGAAAAAGAAGAAACTATAAAACCTTTTGAATATGTTCCAAAATTATTTTCAGATAATTTATTTGATTCCTTACGTGATGAAATTATATGGAAGCAAGATTATTTTACTAAAAATAATAATGGAATAGAAACTATAATAAGAGAACGACGATTAACTGCCTTTCAAAGTAATTCTGATAAAATAATTTCTTACAGTGGAAAAACTATGGATCCAATACCATTTACAAAAACTGTTCAATATGTAAAAAATATAATTGAAATGAGATTTGGTATTATATTTGATTCTTGTTTAATTAATTATTATCAAAATCAAGAAGATTATATGAAATTTCATAAAGATGATGTTGGTGTTAGTAAAAGTCCAAATATTATTACTGTATCATTTGGAGAAACAAGAACTTTTCTAGTTCGGTTAAGGGGGGATAAAGAAGTACGTTATCAATTTGAACTTAATAACGGTGATGTATTTAGAATGTTTGGTAATTGTCAAGATTTATTTGATCACTCTATACCAAAAGTGCCAAATGGAATAGATAAGAAAGGTAGAATTTCTTTAACATTTAGAATATTATGTACCTAAAAAAATTGATTTATTTATTTTATGATCTAATGTAATTAAGTCTTATATACATACAATGGTAAAGAATACGAAAGGTGGATCTTTTCATAAAAAATTAGCCAGAAAAAAAGAGGATGAGGCTAAAATAATTAAAGTAAATCTTGATGTTAATTTTGAACAAGATATTATTGTGTTAATTGATAAAAATATTGGAAATTGTTTTACAGCAAGATTAATTCATTGTGAGGATGAAACTAATAATTTTAAAGATAAGGAATTAAAAGTTTTACATCAAAGAGGTAAAAATGCAAAAAATATTTTTCATAAAACTTCATCTAGGTTAGCTCTAGTAACAATTGTAACAGATTGTAAATTAACAAGTAATTGTATTGGTTATGTTGAAGAATTTTTAGAACATAATCATATAAACGAATATCTAAAAAATAAATTAATAAATCAAGAAACATATAATAAACTAAAACAATTTATGAAATCAAATATAGTTGAATTAGAAAATAATGAAGAAAATATTTTTGAAACTGATGATAATAAAGATACATCAAAATTAGAATCATTAGTAGAAGAATGTGATATTGATAAAATTTAATTTATATTTAATAAACTTGCAAGTTTTTTATTATTTTGTCAGTGAAAATAGCATGAATGTAATAATTATATAATTATACATATTAAATAAAACAATTTAATTTAATTTAATGTGTATAGATTTTATAAATTTATTATAAAATATTTATATGAAAAATTATATAATTATTGGTATTATTATTTTTAGTATTGTAATTATTTTATATTTTAATCAAAATGATATATTTAATTTTAGTAGTAATGAAAATAAATCAAAAAAAAAAATAATAAATATTAAAAATAAAGAACAAAATAAAGAACAAAATAAAGAACAAAATAAAGAACAAAATAAATTATCAGATTTATCCGAAAATTTTTCATCATTGTTAGATTCTTTATCTAATAATGATGAAAAATTAATAGATAATGATATTAATATTGAATTTAGTAATAATGCAAAAAATAATGATAATAATTCTAATAATAAAAATGATACATTCGGTAATAATTCAATGAATATTGATTTGAGTGAAACAATAAGTAAAATTATTGCAAATGAATTAAATAATTAATTTATTTGTTATTTATATGAAAGATTATTTTAATATAATTAATAAAGATTTTTTAGATAAAATTTCAATTAAGAATGATGAATCTTCGATTAATATAGCATCAATTAGATATAATAATGATAAAAAATTAATTGATGAAATTATTAATAAAAAAGATTATAAATATTTAAATAAAAAAGAAATAAATATAATTAAAAATTTTAATAAATCAATTAGAGAATATAATGATGAATTAAATTTAAATTTTCTAAAAAATGAAATTAATAATTTATTAAAATTATCAAACGAAGATTTAATATTATTTTGTTTTAAAAACAAAATTAATGGATTATTTAATATTGATATTATAACATATAATAAAATACAATCTGTTTATATTATTCAAGGTCGTAATATTATATCTAATATAAATTTATATAAAGATGCAGATTTTTTAGTAAAATATAAAAAAAATATATATGATATTTTATCAATATTTATTAAAATTGATGAAAATAATATTGATAAAATTTTAGAACATGAATTAAATTTATATAATTTAAGATTAACTAATGTGCAAAGAAGAGATGTATTAAATGGATTTCATGAATTTAATTTTGCAAATAATAATAATTTTGTTAATATTAATCTTAAAAATATATTATTATCTATATTTAATGAAGATATTCAAAAATTATATTTTGATGTTAATTTTCCAAACGAATATTATAAATATATTGATCAAAATATAAATGATATTAATTTTAAATATTATATATTATGGTGTATTTTACATGGATTATCATTACTATCTTTTGGAACATTATATGATAAAATATTTGATTTAATTAAAATTATTAAAGGAATTAAAAATAAAATTAATACAGAGAAACACATCTATAATATAAATAATTATTTTATTGGGCATATTATTAGCAAAGAATTTTTTATAAATATTGATTCAACAATAAAACAAAGAATAAAAGAATATATTAATAATATTAAAGATGCATTTAAAAATAGATTAACTGAAAATAATTGGATGGATAATACAACAAAAAAATTAGCATTAGAAAAATTAGAAAATATAAAAACTGATATATTTGAAAGTAAATTAATTGATTTTAATAAAATACGCGAATTATCAAATATTTATTATGATAATATACTTATGATTAATGATTATGTTTTTAAAATTAAAATGCAAAAATTAAAAATTAATGAAAAAATATTTCATGGAAATATTTATAATATTAATGCATTTTATGATAGTACTATAAATTATATTATTTTTCCATATGGTATTTTAAAAGAACCATATTATTATAATACTGATTTAAATAATACAAATAATTTAAATATAATTGCATATAATTATGGTGCAATTGGAAGCGTAATTGGACATGAAATAATTCATGGATTTGATGACCAAGGTAGATTATTTGATAAGGATGGTAATTTAAATAATTGGTGGAATAAAATATCAGAAGTAAAATATTTAGAATTAGCTGAAGAGATTGGAAATAAATATAAAGAATATGATATAAATTCTAAATTAACAATGGGAGAAAATATTGCGGATATCGGAGGTGTTAGAATTTCATTATCTGCTTTTAAATTATATCTTAAAAAGAATAATAAAGAATTAAATGAAGAATTATTAAAATATTTTATATCTGGATGGGCAATGATATGGAGAGGAAAAATAAGAAAAGAAGATGCATTAAATAGATTATTAAATGATTCTCATTCACCAATAAAACAGAGAGTAAATATACCATTAAATAATTTAAAAGAATTAAATGATAAAAATTATATAGAAATTTGGTAATTTATTTAAGAAAATGGTGAAAACGCATAATCAGCTAAACATACTTCTTGATTTACTTGACAAAAATTATATCTATTAATTGAAAAGCCAATAAAAATACTAAATAATAAAGTTAATGTAAAGCCAGCAATGATTATACTTTTTAGTAATTCATTTTTCTTTTTTAAATTTTTATTTAGTGAAGGATCAACTAAATAAACTGAATAAATTGTGAATGTAGTGATTAATCCTATTAAACATAGTGTAATTCCTATCATAGTACCAGTAATATGATCATAATTTTCTGTATTTCCAAATAAATAATATAAACTTGCGAGCATTATATAAAAAGAATATAAAAAAATAATATTATAAATAATATGAGTAAAGTAATTTCATATTCTATAGAAGAAATATTAAAATTTAAGAATGTAAATATAAATATACTAACAGAAGAATTATCTAATATTTTTGACGGTATTAATAATTTATTTCTTAAATCAACACAATATCTTGAAAATAGAAAAAAAATAAATTATAATCAAATTAATAGTGTAAAATGGAAAAAAATAAATAGTAATATAAATACTAAATTATTAAGTTTATTAAATAAAATAACAGAAGAAACTTTTTCAAATATATTAGAAAAAATATTAAATAGTAATATTATTAATCAATCACAAATAGAAAAATTAGCAGAAGACTTATTATTTAAAATATTAGTGGATAATGATAATAATAAATTATATTGTTTAATGATCAAACAAATTATTGATTCAGGATTATGGTATTTTAAAGATGAAATAAATGAATATATTAATTTTAGAATATATTTTATAAAAAAAATTCAAAATGAATACGAAGAATGTTTAAATAAATTAGATACTTTAAAAGAAAACTATTTTTCAAATGAAGATGAATATTTTAGTATTAAAAATAGATTTACCGCAATTATTAATACAGTAATAAATTTACATTTAAATAATATTTTATCTGATGAAATTATGAATTATGTGATTGATTCATTAAAGATAAAATATTCAAATAATATTCAAGATGTTATAGAATATTTATGTAAAATTAATACTGTTCATAATTATGAAGATGTTGAAATATTTTTAAACAATGCTAAAAATAATGATAAATTAGGATCAAGATATAAACATTTAATTGAAGAATTAAATAATAAACCAATTCAAAAAGTAATTAAAGTAGATCAAGTTATTGAATATAAAAAATTCTTAACAGATGGAAATCTTGATTCATTAAAAAAACATTTAGGTGGTAAAATTGATTATTTAGATTTATTAAAATATGTTTTAGATAAATTAATATCAATAAATATTAATGATATTGAAAAATATATTAATATGATAAAAAAAATTAAAGATAGAATGAAAAAATTTGAGTATGAAAAGTATATGAATGAAAATTTTGATGATTTAATTGAAGAATTACCAATTTTAAGCAAATATAAATCAATATTAATCTAGAGAAGAATGATATAATATTGATTTATTTAAATAAGCAAAATCATCATCAAATCTTTTTAATAATCTTTCTTTATCAGAAATATTATTTTTTGCCAATCCAAAATCAAATAATACAAAATTATTTGATATTTGATCTAAACCAAGATTATCAATCGATACATCATTGTGGTTCCACCCATAAGATAAAAGATATCTAAGTGCAATATCTATTTGACTATGAATGATAGGTGCGACAATTGGGATTATTTTTTTAAAAGATTTAGTATCAATTGTTTTTGATATAACAAAGAATAAATTAGATGAATCAATTGACAATATTGTATATATATGTTCTAAATAAGGACATTCATTTAGAGATAGTAATGAATATAATTCATCATGATGTTTTAATCGTATTTTTTGAAGGTTAAATACTTTTACTGTAATTTTTTCAAATACCATAATTAAATCAACATCATTTTTAAATTGAGTAATAGATGATGGATTTTCATTATATATTGAAGTAATAATATTAAGAATTATATTTATTTGATTAAATTTAATACTCTTAACAAAAGGTGTATCATCATGAGAATAAACTGAATAATAAAGATTATCTATAATAGAATCCGAATGACTACATTCTTCAACTTCTAGATATTTCTTTATCATTATTTCAAAAGGGTTTGTTGGAATAAAACTAGAAAAAAGAGTCATTAAACACTAATTTATAAGATACTTAGATATACTTTGGGGATTTAGTTCTATTTTTTCAATTTTTTTAAAGGAATTTAAAAATTGAAAAATTAAATTAAACAATCAAAGTTCTTTATTTTAATATCATAATGTATTATCCTAAATTAAATAATATTAAATCGGCATATAAGGTAATTAAACATATTATGTCTCCTACTCCATTAGAATATAATTTTGAATTAACTAAAAAATATAAAAATAATATTTATTTAAAAAGAGAAGATTTAACACCTGTAAAATCATACAAGATTCGAGGAGCGTATAATAAGATGGTTAATTTAAATAATAAGTATGAAATTGTTACTTGTTCTGCTGGAAATCATGCACAAGGTGTTGCATTTAGCTGTCATAAATTACAAATTTATGGTAATATTTTTATGCCACTAACAACAACTAAACAAAAAATAGATAAAGTTAAAAAATTTGGCGGCGAATATATAAAAATTAATTTAATTGGTAATAATTTTGATGAATCATATAATTCATCAAAAGAATTTTGTGATAATAATAAATTTAAATTTATCCATCCATTTAATGATGAAAAAGTAATTGAAGGACAAGCAACTGTTGGTCTAGAAATTTTAAATCAAATATCTAATAAACAAATTGATTATTTATTGTTTCCAATCGGTGGTGGTGGATTAGCTGCTGGTATAACTTCATATTTTAAATATAAGTCACCAAAAACTAAATTAATTGGTGTTGAACCGAGTGGAGCAGCATCGATGTTAAAATCAATTGAAAATAATTATGTAACTACATTAGATAAAATTGATAATTTTGTTGATGGTGCTGCTGTTAAAACAGTTGGAAATCTTAATTTTGATATATGTAAAAAGAATATTGATGAAATTATTATTATAGATGAAGGTCATGTTTGTTCAAAGATAATTGAAATGTATAATAATTTTAGTTTAGTAATTGAACCGGCAGGTGTTTTATCATTATGTGTATTAGATAAAATAAAAGAAACAAATAAAAATATAGTTTCAATCATATCTGGAGGTAATTCAGATTTTTTTAGAATGCCAGAAATATTACAACGTTCCTTATTATACAAATAATATTTAATGCTGTCTTTCTTTTACCCAATAAATAAATCTTTTTGGATTACCTTCATATAATTCTTCTTTTATTATTTTATGACCATATATATCTTTATCTTCAAAATATACAAAAAAATCTCTTTCATAATCTCTTGGTAATTCATCTTTACTAGTAATTATTTTTTCTTTAATTGCTTTTTTATAATCATAATCTCCCCATGTTAAAACTTTGCTATTATGATATATTTCTTTTAACTCATTATCAGTTATTTTATTGATTTTTCTAAATGGTGATATTTTAGATAACCATAAAATATCAGCTCTTAAATAATTTCCTATTCCAGATATTGTTTTTTGATCCATCAAAACAATTCCAATTTCTTTAGTCATATTTCGATTCATTTGAATTCTTTGTTTAAAAATTTCATATGTTGTTGAATTATCCATAATATCAGGACCAAGTGTATTTAATTTTTTATTTAATTCTGTTTCATTTTTTATAACTTTTAATGTTCCAAATGATAATGTATCATAGAAAAATATACTACCATTATCAGTAACAAATTCAACATTTAAATGATTTAAAGATGTTTGTAAATATACATCAACATCTTTTTTGTTTAAAAATTCTATTATTTCTGGATGGGAATATTTTTTTGTTTTATTATCTTGGTATACCCAACCTCCAGATAATCCTAATGTTGAAAATAAATAAAAACCATCACTTAATATCATATACATAAATTTTCCTTTTGTTTTAATATCAATAACATTAACTGGTAATGTATTTACTAGTTCTTTGTATAAAGGAAAAGGACCATGTTTTTTATATCTACCATTTAAAATATTTATTTTATTGATTTTTTTTAATTTACTTTTAACAAAATCAGCATATTTACGAACTTCATTAATTTCGGGCATTATATAAATTAATATATATATTTATCTAAATGTTAATTTATTATGACTTTAATAAAAAAACCTAAAATACCCATCTATATATAATTAATTTTAATTTTTATTATTTCTGATATTAAATAATAATACTTCACGAATATTTTGTTGATTAGTTAAAAACATTACTAACCGATCAATACCAATACCAAGTCCACCAGTTGGAGGTAATCCATATTCTAATGCTTTCACAAAATCATCATCTGGAATTTGTGCTTCTTCATCTCCTCCAGTTTTATCTTTCATTTGTTTAATAAAATTTTGTTTTTGAATAAATGGACTATTTAATTCAGTATAAGCATTTGCTATTTCTTTGGTAAGTACAAATAATTCAAATCTTTCTGATAAATTTGAATCTTCTCTATGAGGTTTAGCTAAAGGACTCATAATGATTGGATGATGCATTAAAAATGTTGGTTGAATACAATCAACTTCTATAAATTCACCAATTAATTTATCAAGTATTCTTGGTGTAGTATAAGGAGGAGGAAATTTTACTTCAAATTTTTCACAAAGTGATATTAATTCTAATCTTGTTTCTTCACTTTCAAGATTTGTAAATTTATATCCAGTTTTTCTTTGAAGTTCAGATAAAATATCAACTCTTTTAAATGGAGGTGTAAAATTTAATTCAAGTTCCTTATTATTATATGTATAAGATACGGTATATTTTCCAAAAATTTTAAATACAATTTCTGAAATTAATTTTTCACAAAGAAATAACATATTATTGTAATCCGCTGGAGACCAATATGTTTCAACACTTGTAAATTCTACATTATGAGTAAGATCTAAACTTTCATTTCTAAATTGTTTACCAATCTCAAAAACTTTATTAAATCCTCCAATAATTAATTGTTTAAGATATAATTCAGGAGCAATTCTTAAATACATATCTTGTTTTAGATCATTTAAATATGTTTTAAATGGTTTTGCATTAGCACCACCATATGAATTGGCTAAAATTGGAGTTTCAACTTCCATAAATCCTTCTTCGTCAAAAATATCTCTCATAGTTTTAATAATTTTAGATCTTGTTTTAAAAATATTTCGAATATCTTTTGATAAAAATAGATCTAGATAACGTTGATTATATCTAATTTCAGGATCAGATACTCCAAAATGTTCTTTAGGAATAATATGTAAACAAGGAGCTAAAATTTTACCTTCAATTGTAAAAACAGTTAATTCACCTTTATCTGTTTTACCAATAAAACCATTAAATCCAACAATATCTCCTAAGGAAACATTTTTATTCCAAATAAATTCTTCTGAATCTTTTAAAATTTGTTTACCATCAGTTTGATAATCTCCTAAATTTGAACAAATTTGTACATCATTTCCATCAATAATTAATTTATAGAAATAAAGTTTTTTAGATGCTTCTCTCTTTAACATAATTCGACCAACTCCTTTAAAAAATATATTTTTCTTTTTTTCTCCATTTTCAAGAGATTGATATTTTTGAAACTCATCATAATTAAATAATGAATCATAAATATGAGGATATGCTGATAATCCTAAACTTTCAATTTGATTATATCTAGTTTGCATTGTATATATATTACTTTTAATAAATTTTAAATAATAATAATTTCAAATTTTTTTATGATCTTCATTTTCTATATTTTGAATCATTAAATTAATTATAATTTTATCAAATATTTCACAAATATCACTCATTTTATTTACAGTATATTCAAACTCATTTGATATAAATTTAAGAATTTTATTATTATATGATATTTCTAGAGCATCTTGAGAAAATTTAAAATTTATATTTTTATGAATTGATTGATATAAATTTTTAAAATTTATTAATGTATTTTCTTTAATATAAATTTTTATGATTAATGATGATATATTATTATTATCAATTATTTTTAATATTATTTTATCATTATCAATATTATTTAAAAAAATCATCTATCTGATATAATTAAATATAAATAAAAAATTGATTATTTTTAATATTTCTTCACATCATTTTAACAATAAAATAACAATGACTGATATTAAAATATGTATTGGTGGATCTGTTGATGCAGGTAAAAGTACAATAATTGGAGTTTTAACTAAAAATATTAATGACGATGGTCGAGGTTATGCGAGAAGTTTAATCTTAAAAGGAAAGCATGAAATTGAAAGTGGTAGAACTTCACAAATATCTTTTAACTATATTAAATATCCGGATATTAGTAAAACAATTACACTTGTTGATTTAGCAGGTCATGAAAAATATTTAAAAACAACCCTTTATGGTATATTAGGAAGTTTTGTTGATTATGGAATTATTGTTATTGGGTCTAATATGGGAGTTAATAGAATAACTGAAGAACACATTAGTATCCTTTTATATTTAAGATTACCAATAATGATATTTTTAACTAAAATTGATATGACACCAAAAGAAGTATATGATAAAACAAGATTACAAATAAAAAAATTATTTAATGGTAAAATGTTTAAAAGAGATATTAATTTTATTGATTCAGATGATAATTTAAATGATTATATAACTAAAATTGAATCATCAGAGTTTAATAATATTATTCCTGTAATATCAATATCATGTAAAACTGGACAAAATTTAAATTATATTAATAATATTTTTAGAAAATTATCTAAAAATGAAAAAATATTAAAAAGTATTCAAATAAAAGATTTAATTATGTATATTGATATGAAATATATGATTCCTGGATTAGGTATTGTATTAAGTGGTTCATTATGGAATAAAAAAATAGAAACTAATAATAATTATTATTTAGGACCAATTTATTTTCCACAAAAACATGATAATGGATATATAGTAGATTATAAGAAAAAGACATATTTTTATCAAATAAGAATAAGAAGTATTCATGATAATCATAGACAACTAATTGAATATACAAATCCAAATAATGTATGTAATGCATGTATAAAATTTGTAAATTCAAAAGAATCACTAAATATTAATCAAATTCGAAAAGGTACAATTATTACTGATAGGATATTATTAGATCAAGTTGTTTTTAAATTTAAAGCATTAATAAAAGTTTTTAATAATATAACAACTAATATAAGAATTAATTATCAACCAGTTATACATTGTCGAACAATACGACAAACTGCTAAAATTATCGAAATTAACAAAATTGAAGAAAAACAAAATGAATATGATTGCATTTTTCAATTTATCAAACATCCTGAAGTATTAGAAAGTAATATTTTATTTTTCTTTAGAGAAGGTAATACAAGAGGAATCGGAAAGATTATTGAATTGATTGAATAAAAAATATATAATAATATATGTCATTAAATACTGAAAATTTATTAAGTGATAATAATAAGACAAAATTAAATAATAATACGTTATTAATTTTAAAATATTGGTATACTAAATGTAAAATATATTATAAATGTCATAAACTATCAGCTTTTCATTATAAGAATTTCAATAAATATTTAGGAATACCAGGAATTTTTGTTGGTATTATTAATACTGCTACATTATTTACAGATTATCAATCTACTAATCCAAATTTTAATATTATTAATGGAGTTTTATCATTATTAACAACATCATTGTATACATTACAAAATTATTTTGAATTAAATAAAATTGAAGTTGCACATTCAAAATTATCATCTGGCTATCATAAGATAGCAACAACAATTGAAAAAATATTAATGTATTCTAAAATTTCAAATCTAACAGAAATTAATTCAAAAATTTTTGATAATATTATGACTCAAATGGAATATTTACAAGATGATGCTCCATATATTCCTGATAAAATATGGAAGCAAAATAATAAGGAATTAAAAGAAATTATTTCTTCTGTTATAAATAAAAATAATTTAGTAAATGAATTATCATCTTCTATAATTGATACTGATTTACCAAATAATAATGAAAATAAAACTAATAAAAGTAAAACTAATGAAACTAAAACTAATGAAAGTAAAATTAATGAAAGTAAAACCAATGAAAGTAAAACTAATGAAAATAAAACGAATAATAGTGATAGTAATGATAATGATGGAGAAAAATGTATAAATGTAATTGTATACGATAATAATTCTAAATAATTATTTTAATATGATCAAAATATGATATTAATCTCATTCTACAACAATATTTATTTATTTTTAGTTCCTTAAATAATTTTTCTACTGTATTATCATTTTTAATTTTTTTTGATATTTTTTTATTATCATCGTCTATTATTTGATTATATTTTTCGGTAAATTCTATTTCTATGTCTGCTAATAAATGACCGCATGTTGGACAAATTGGGTATAACATAATTTATAATATATATAATATATTATAAATTTTATATATCAATTTTTATTTATAATATTAATATATGAGTCAAAAAAATAACCGACTAATTGATGAAATATATCGTAATATTGAAAAAGAATTTACTCCTAATTTTGCTAAAAAGATTTATAAAAAATTACCAGTCAAATTATCAGAACAAATATTAATTGAAAATTTTAAAAAAATGTATAATACTAATATTTCAAATTCTAATTCAAAAATGTCAACACCTAAATCTCGCATATCTACATCTAACTCAAAAACATCAACCCCAAATTTTAAGACCTCGACACCTAAATCTAATATGTCAACACCTAAATCAAATATGTCAATACCTAAATCAAATATGTCAATACCTAAATCAAATATGTCAACACCTAAATCTAATATGTCAATACCTAAATCTAATATGTCAACACCTAAATCTAATATATCAACACCTAAATCTAATAAACTACAACCTAAATTTTACAATCCAATAGCAACCTCGGATTTTTCAATTCCTAGTTCAATCATGTCTACATTAAAATATAATAATTCATCAAATAAATCAATGATCGCAAAATTAAAACCTATAAAATTAAATGCTAAAAAATCAAATTCTAAAAAATTAAATGCTAAAAAATCAAATTCTAAAAAATTAATTGCTAAAAAATCAAATGTTAAAAGATCAAATTCTAAAAAATTAAATTCAAAGAGAGTAAATGCTAAAAGAGTAAATGCTAAAAGAGTAAATGCTAAAAGAGTAAATGCTAAAAGAGTAAATTCTAAAAAAATAAATTCTAAAAAAATAAATTCTAAAAGAGTAAATTCTAAAAAAACAAAATTAAATAAATCAAAATCTATGAATAATTTAAAAAATAAAAATAAAAAAATAAAAATTAATATGAAATCAGGAATACCTAAATCAAATCCAAAACCTTTTACTCCCGTAACAACACCAAAAATATCAGAACAATTTAGTATTCAAGAAAGTATAAAAGATATTATTAAAACGGCACCACGAGATTCATATCCTATTAATATATTATCTTTAAATATAAGAGATATAATAACATATACAATAAAATCAATGTTAGAAACTATTAATGATTCATATGATTTATATAATGAAAAAAATATAACAATTATGAATTTAGTTAGTGTATTAATAAAAAGGAATAGAATTTTATATATTGGTATTGGATTTATATTAGTTTCAATTATGATTTATATAATTAATAATGTAATAAGAATTCCATTTATAGGATTTGGTGGAGATAAAAAAGTTTTTATAAATAATTATTAATTGTATAATCTAAATTGTTAAAACTAGTAATATTATCAATATGTATATCTAATTTAATTAAATAATTATTTAAAATATTATTTAATTTTTCAACTGATTCATTTAATTTACTTTCTAAAATTGGACTATTATTAAAAGAATAAATAAATGAGGAAAATCCATCTAATATTTTTAACTTAACATCAAACATAACATCTTGTGATTGTTTTCTTTTTCCTTCATTATTTAAAATAGGATAATCTTCTATTAAAGTTAAAAAATCATTAATATTAATGATTAAATTATCATATATTTGTTCATTATACTGTTTAAAATCACTAATATAATATAAAAATTTTACAATATCATCATATTTATTTATTATACTTGGTAATTTATTATCAAAACTTTCTACTTCTTTTTTAGTTATCATTTTTTGAGTATCATTAATATTTATATAATAAATATATCCAAAATATAATAAAAAAATAAGTATTGATATCATTAATAATAAATCAAAATTTATAATATATAAAACCAAATATATTGCTATAAATATTGGTATTAATTGAAAAATATTATTTTGTAGAAATATAAAAACACTGTCCATAAATTGAATTATAAAAAAATTTGAAAAAAATATTTTATAATTATAAAAATATATTATTAAAAATAATTATAATGAACTATGAACTAATTGAAAATTTATTTTGTACTTTTGAACAAGAATTTAATGGGAATTTTCAAAAAATTATAAGTGAATTATATAAGTTTCTCAAAGAAAATAATATATCTAATCAAGAAATTAGAATAAATTTACATGAATTTTTTATTCAAAATAAAAATTATATGTTTTGTGAATATAATTTAACATTTCGTGATATAAGATATATTATAGAATCTTTAATAAATGAATATGAAGAATTATCTAATAATATATCCTTCGGTCCTCTAAGAGACGGTTCTCAAAGTGGTGGTTCTCAAAGATATTTAAATAATCATTCATTAAATAATTTACAGTCTGGACAACCACTAATTTATAATTCACCAACTATAGTTTATTTTAGTTCTATTAATAGATCTCCAGAAAGTGATATAATTAATATATTTAATTCAACAAATATGAGGAGTAGATATAATTTATTCAATGATGATCATTTGTACAATTCATACGTAAATCAATCTCAATTTAATTTAGTATTAGATATGTTTAACATTTTATTAAATAATCCATCACATAATATACCATACAATAATGAAGATGTTAAAAATGTAATTAATAAAGATCAATTAAATAAATTAAAAATTAAAAAATATTCAGAATTAGATAAAGAAAAATATAAAGAATGTGTAATTTGTATGGAAGATTATAAAAATAATTCGGATGTTCGTCTTTTAAATTGTAATCATGGGTTTCATCCTAGTTGCATTGATACATGGTTAACTAAATGTAATTATAAATGTCCAGTATGTAGAGATTCAAGTAATGAACATCATGCGGAAGTTTAAATTAAAAATTGATTTTATTATATATAAGACTTTCACTATATAATATTATAAAGATGAGTTATATTAATGGAATAATAAATAATATTATAGATGAAAGAATTACAAATATTAAACAAGATTTTCCAGAATTACAAAAAATAGAATTAATTGAAGAAAATGTAAAAAAACCTTTTAAAAAAGAAATCAAAAAAACTCAAATGGATAATCTAGTTGAAAATATGTTTAAAAGACCATGGGCAAAATTACCATATTTTCATAGAGAAATGAAAATTATTGAATATGCTCGAAAAAATAAATTAGATGAAAAAGATTTAAAAAAAATGTTATATGAAAAAAAATTAACTGCTAAAAATGTTGAATATGATGAAAAAAACGGATTGGTAATTAAAATTATAGTACTTTAATAAATTAAGGGAAATAAAATATATTAGTACTTATTACATCAATCTTATCTCCAATTTTTATAATATCTTTTATTTTATCAATATCTAATAGAAAAGGATCAAAAGTTATATTAGATATTGGATTTATTACTATATTTTTGTACATAAAGATTGGATCAGATATATTATAATTTTTTATATAAGCAATAGTAATATTTTTGGTTGTTTTATGTTTACAAAAATATCCAATACAAAAATCTTCAGGAATCTTTTTTATATCAAGTATTTCAGCTTGAATTTTAAATGGATTTAAAATTGTTGAAAATGCAAGTGTACCAATTCTTACAAAATCATAATATGTTTCAATATATTCTGCAAGAACTTCTCTTGTACAAGCTGCATGAATTTTTGTATTTTTATTTATTAAATTATTATTTTTACAATAATTAATTATTGAATTAAATTTATTAACTTGTGTTGATATATAATCTTTCATTATACTGTTCATTGTTTCTGAACTTAAATAATTTAATTTTATTATATTTATTTCATCTGTTGTTTGATTAAATTTAGTACCTAATCCAACTAATTCTATATTTGTATAATTTTTTATTTCACTTAATAAATTATATAATTCTGTTTCATCAATAAATCCTTCTCTTCCCAATTTACTATCATAATAACAATGTAATTTTAATTTATTATTTGTAAAATTAGTAATTAATAATGTTTTTTTCAACCATTCAATATTTGGACAAGTGATTTCAATATCATTATCTAAGGCTAATTGAACTTCTTCAGGTGAAATATAATATAATAATATTATTGGTTTAGTTATTCCTAATTTTCTAGCAATAATTGCATTTGATAAATTATTAAATAAAAATATATCAATTAAATCTGTATTTTTACTTAATAAATATGCAAAATATGATAAATTCATTTTTGATGTTAATGAATATCTATCTTTAAATACAATACCAATTTTAGATTTATTTTTAATTATTTTATCTATTTTTTTTATATTATTAGTAACAAATTCTAATTTTATATTTTCATTCATAAATAAGTAAAATATAAAATAAATAATCTAATATTAATTATGGAAACAGATAAAACCTTTAAAAATTTATCAACTCAATATAAAAATTACCTTAATGAAATTAATAATGTTTTAATTAATTTTAATCCAAAAAAAAATTATTCATTTTTAGAAATAAATAATTATTATAATAGCATTAATGATATTAATAATAAATTATTTATTGTTGAAAAAGATATAGAATTATTAATTGATAAATATGATAAAACAAATGAAATAATATATAAATTAAGGAATTTAATTAAGAAGAGGAATACAGAAATTATTAGAAATTTACTTAAATCAGATTTATATAAAACTTTTATTAATAATTTACAAAATGAATATAAAAAACCAATTAAAAGTATAAATGAATCATTTATAGAATTAATAAAAATATATTCAATGAAATGGAAATGTTGTTGGAGTTTTTTACAAATTGATGAAAATGGATATCCTAAAAAAATACAATTATTTGATATTAATGATATTAAATTATTAAAAAATAAATTAAAAATTTTGTAAGTATATAAAAGTAAGTTGATTATTTGAAATAAATAAAATAATTTAGATATATAGTAATGACTGAAAATAATAATTCAATCATAAAAACTAATTCTGAACATATTTCTAGTAGAATTTCTTTTATTCGTAATCTGTTGAAGGGTAAGCAATTAGAACCAATAATTATGATTGATTTTGATCATTGTAATACAGAATATATAGAAAAATCAAGAGATGAATATGATATTCGAAATATAATATTTAAAAAAGTTCTAGATTTTAATAAAATAATAAGTGAAATAGGTGGTAAATTAGAATATATTAAATCTGGTACAACGGGTCATACATTTAAGGGAACTTCTTTTATTGATCCAAATGATAAAAATAAGATACTTAATTATGCAGTTAAAATAGTTGCATATCCTAAAAGAGAAAATTATGGAGATGTGAATGATGTTGAAAGACCAGAAAATGCAGAATTAATAATGTTAAGAACATTAAGTTATTTTGTATGTAATCAACAAACACCACATATTGTATTACCAATTGCTACATTTAATACTGAAATAAAACCATTTATAAATTTAATTAAGGAAAATGCAAAAGGAAATAAAAAGTTTGAAGAATTTATGAAAAAATATAAAAATGGTGATTATTATGATAAAATTTCAGTATTAATATCAGAATGGGCGAATGGTGGTGATTTATTAGATTATGTTAGAGCAAATTATAAAACAATGACATTAAAAGAATGGCGAGTTATTTTTTTTCAAATATTAAGTTCATTAGCAGTTATTCATAAAAAATATCCATCATTTAGACATAATGATATGAAAGCAAATAATATATTATTACAAGTATCAGATAATAAATCAAATCAAACAAAATATAGATATAAAGTTAATGGCATGGAATATATGGTACCAAATATAGGTATACAAATAAAATTATGGGATTTTGATTTTGCATGTATTCCAGGAATGGTTGATAATGCTAAAGTTGATGCAGATTGGACAAAAAAAATAAATATTAAATCTCAAATGAATAGATATTATGATATTCATTATTTTTTTAATACATTAACTAAAAAAGGTTTTGTAGATCATTTTTGGGATTCTCCTCAAATACCTAAAAAAGTTAAAGAGTTTATTAGAAGGGTAGTACCAGAAATATATGCAGAAGGAGAACATGTAAGTGAACGTGGAAGAATATTATTAGATAAGGAATATACAACTCCTGATGAAATAATAAAAATAGATCCATTTTTTGAAAAAATGAGAATTAATAAAGTTTAGACTTAAATATAAGGTATATAAAATGCTAATATTGCACCTAAGATTATAACTGCATATAAAATTGGAAATGATAATTGTCTATCTTTTGATAAAACTATAATTTTTAAATCCATTTTATCAGTAAAAATAAATTTTGGTTTTTGTATTAAAATTATTGTTATTATTATTATATATATTAATAATGATGATTTCATATTATTATTGAAATTAATAGGCATTAACTATATTTTAATAAATATAAAAAATTTTAATAAATTTTTTATATTAAAAAAACCTATGAGCACATTTTTCCAAGTTTATTTGTTTCTATATATTCAACTCTAGGTTTGGTACTTAATATTGATTTAAGTGGTTTCCAGTCTTTATTAGTATCATCTGGAGTTAAATTAATTGATGTACTAATTGAACCATAATCATTATATAAATTATATGATTTATCACTAACGCCTAATTCCTTAAAAAATACATCTGCTTTTACTCCATATTTTGGTTTTGTAGTAATAATATCTGAAATTATATTAAAATTATATTTATAATCTTCTTCATCATCATTTACATCTTCTTCAAATTTTTCTTTTGATTTAGTATCTATTTTTTCATTAACCAAATTTATCTGAAATGACATATCAATAATTGCTTTAGCTTGATCAATTGTTTCTTGTCCTTCAATTTTATTAAATTTATTAAATTTAATAATGTATAAATTTTCATTTAAATTATTTAATTTTTTAACTAAATAATCTGCAACAAAATTAAATTGTTTGGATGATTTTTCATCAATAATTGTTGATTTTTGACACTTTGGATTATATGCAATTTCTGTATCTTTAATTAATAAATATTTAATTTTTTTGAGTGATTTATCAACTTTCTTTAAATATAATATTATAATTGATGGTTTAATATCTGATAATTTTGTTAATTGATTTATAATATTTGCTGGAGCATAATTATTTACAAATTTGTCATTTACATATATTTGTCTAAAATATATATCACCTTTTTTATCTAATACAACATTTGGCTTATTAATTATTACTTCAGTTATTATATTAAATTCATTTTTTGTTATTTTATCACTTAATCCTTCTTTTTTCATTTTAATAGAAAATTGCATACTGAGTAATACTAGATATTGATCATCTATTTCTTCTCCATTTATAGAATTAAATTTAATAAAACTTAAATTATATAAATTTCTACTAAATATATTTAATTTTTCAACTAAATATTTAGCTATAAATTCAAAAGGTTTTGGATTATTATCAATTTTTATAGGATTTCTATCTTGAACATTATACAAAACTTGTCTATCTTTATTTACTAATAATCTTATTCTATCTAATGAATCATCAACTGCTTTTAAATATTTAATTTTTTTTTTATCTAAATCATATCCAAAATCTAATGGATAATATCCACTTGCAACTGATTGTTGATTATTATTTTCTTCATATTCTTTGACCTTATTTGCAGGTTTTAATTTAATTTTATTTATAGATTTTAATTTAATTTTATTTTTTAATTTTTTATCAACCTTATATCCTAAATCTATTGGATAAGAAATTAAATTTGATTCGTCATTATCAATCGAATTATTTCCATGGTTTGACCCCCCTAAGGAATTAAAATCATATCCTTTAGTAGACATTCTTGTAATATAATATGGAATACGTAGACTTGTTAATCCACCACCTGCCGCTCCACCAAAAAATCCACCACCATTAGATCCACCAGTATTTGATGCGTTTTTATTTCCTTTAAATTTTTCAATAATTTTTTTTGATGACTTTTTAGATTTTACTAATTTTTTTGCTTCTTTTTTATTATAAAAAAATAAATAATATGTTACTATTATTATAAAAAATAATTGAAAATATAAATTCATTAATATATATTATATTAATATATTTATTTATTATAAATTAATTTATTCATCTCTATTCTCAAACTTAGTAAATTCATCATCAGTCATTTCATCATCAACTTCTTCATCTTTTAAATCTTGATCTAAATCTAAGGCTTCTTCTCTTTCTTTATCTTCATCGTTTAATTCTTTTTGTTTTTTAATTTCTTCTTCACTTTGATTAAATTCTAAATTAGTTGTAACATCATATGATATAACTTCAGCTTCTGATTCTATCATATATTTAAATTTTCTAAATTCAACATGACTTAATTGTTTATTAAATAAATTATAACAGTAATTAATAATATTTGCAATTAAAAATACTAAATTTGATTTAGTATAACTATCATCATTTAAATCTATTAAATATGCTAATTCAGAAAGTGTATAGAAAATTATAATATGATCATTATCTTTTAATGAAATTAAATTACTTGCATCAATATATTTGTCTTTAAAATTATATGTTTTTTCAGTATTATGAAATATACTATCATTTAAAATAGTCCAATTTATTAATATCTTTTTGTTATTATCTTTAGTAGTATTAATATATTTAAATTTAGATTGAAAATTTAATACTATTTCAGAATCACCAGTAATTTGTAATTCTTTTTTATTTTGATAATCTTGTTTATATGTTGATGAAAATTTTTGTTTAATTTTTTCTATATCTGTCATACCTTTTTCAATTATTTGAATATTCTTTTTATTTTTTATTTGATATATTATTTTTTGAGAAAATTCCATGAATTTTTTTAATCCATTAATTCTATTTCTCATTATAATATCAATTATGTGTTTATTTGAATATTTTTCTTTTGTAAAAATATCATCATTTTGATAATCATTCACATTAATATATTTATTATCAAATCCTAAATATTTTAATTTATTTTCAATTGAATAATTAATTTTAACAAATTTTCCCTTACCATTTACATCTACATAATTTTTACCTTTTTCTCTATATCCTATTAAATTATTTTCAATTGCATTATAAAATATTTCAACTTTATCTTTATTCAATATTAAAACATTTTGTTTAAAATATTCATGGTTGGGTTTATATACTGCTTCTTTTATAACTGATATTTGATCATTATTTCCATTATATGTATGATCAATTATATATGTATTTTCTTTTAGATATATATTTGCATTGTTAATATTAATATTTTCACCTATTATAGATTCTAATTTATCAATAAATTTTTTAACTAAAATATCATAATTATTATCATAATATTTTTTATAACCTAAATTCATTTTATCAATAAATTTTTCTTCTTTAGTTAATTTTTTTTCATTTTTAAGATTTCTAATAAATAATACTTTATTAAATCTAATATTTAAATTATTTCTTCTATTTCTTAATATTAAACTTAATTTTTCTATATCTTTATCCGTATATGCATTTAATTCATCTTCTTTTAATACAGTAGATCTTTTTGATCCATCAATATTATATTTTTCAAATAATATTTTCTTAGTTTCTTTTTTAACTTTATCTTGTACATCTTCATGTTTAACTTTTGAAAATATTTTTTTTCTTTCTTTTGTATCAAGACTATCAATTGAATAAAATATTTTATTTGGTATAGAACATGATTCTATTTTTCCTTCTAATTGTTGTGTACTGTGTTGTGTACCAGATCGAATTTTTATTTTATTATTAGTTAAATCTATTTTATCTGACATTTGTAATTCTATTTTGTCTAATATTTCTTTTGAATCATTTGAATTAAATTGAGTATTTAATTTTAAGAAAAATCTGGTAGAAATAGTATCAAATAAATAATTATTTCTATTATTAGTAAATGCTTCAGTAATAGTATTTAATAAATGTACTACTGTTTGTATAATTATTTCCATACCTATTTTAGCAAATGATTTATTATCTTTTATTTGTTGATCAAAATACCATATATTAAATTTCATCATCATTCCAGTTATATAATAAATTAAATAACATAATATTTTATAATTTTTGATTGGTTCTACATCATTTGAATTATTTACTCTAATATATAAATTGTTAAATAATCCATACCCAAATTTATTAAATAATAAATAATTATAATTTTTATCAAAATTTAAGAAAAATATTTGAGTATTACTCATATCCAATATCATTAATAATATAATATATGCTAAAATATTATTGTATTTATATTTTTTATATTTATCAGTATCATTACTGGTGTATACAAAAATTTCATTATCTAATTTGAATAAAAAGAAATTTGTATATTGCTTATTAATACCATAATTTTTTTCTGCTAATTCCAAATTTTTCTTACGAATTAATGGATCATTAGATCTAATTGATTCATTTGTTGTTTCAATTAAATCAATAATTGTCTTTGTTAATTCTTGTCTTTTTAATCTTACAATAGGTTGATTACCAACATAAATATTATTATTCATTACGTATGCAACTCTTTCTATAATTTTATCAATATTTTTTATTGCTTTATTAAATTTTTCATATTTTGATAATTCTTCTAAAGGTTTTGTAGAAGTTGATAAATTTAAAGTAAATATACCTCCTTGAAATGTATCAGCTATAAATTTTTTAATATCTAATAATTGAGAACATGATTTACAAATAAATTCTCCTTCAACATTATCTTTTTTATATTTTTTAATAAATTCATATAATGCTTGATCAAATAAAGAAGGATCTTTGTTACGGATCATCATTATTTTACCAAAAGTAATTGTATGTTGACATGTTGCATTTAATAATAATTCATCTTCCTTAGTTATAGTTTCTTCTTCTTGAATTTCAATGATTATTTCTTTTTCTTTTAATTTAGGTATTGTTGGTATTTTAATTAATTTAGAATTTACACCTGGTATTTTATCTTCATTTTTATCATATTCATTTTTAACTTTAGGTATTTTTACATGATATAATAATTTTTGTATATTAGAATAATATTCTTCTCGAATATTTAATTGAACAAATCTATCTTGTATATAATTAATTAATTTTTTTAAATAATATATATTATTTGATGATTCATTAATTTCATTTGTTAAAATTTCATATGTTAAAATAGATATTTTATTATAAATATTATCTAATAATGTTTTTAAATATGATTCATAATTTATTTCATTAACATTTTGATATTTATCAGATAATAATTTATCTTTTTCTACATCAAAAATCCAATATGCTATTTTTTCTTTATTTTCAACATTTATTAATAATTCTTTTAATAATTCATTACATGCTTCAAAACCATTTTGATTTATAGTTCTTATATCCATAAAATCTTTTAATGATAAACAACGAATAGCTTGACTATTTTTAAATAAAGTTACTGGTAAAGCTATACCAATAACATTTGATATTATATTTTTGGATAATGGTCTAAATTCAATTGGTCTATTATAAGATCCAATAATATTTTTATTATTAAAAAATTCAATATTTGAGTATCTTATTGCATCAATATATTTATTTGTTTTAATTTGAAAACCAACATTTGCAAAATTTTTAAAATTAATATATGGTGATTGTCTCATTTGTTTTAAATCACTATAAAATTCACTATTTTCTAAATTTACTCTACCCATATTAACAAATTTACTAATAATTGATACTTCTTCAGTATCATTATATAATACTACTTTTCTATTTAACATTGGTTGATATAATACTTTTTCTATTTCTTTTCTATCTGAACCAGGGGTATAATAATCAGTTAATTTATTTATTTTTGTTACAATATATTTTAATTTTGTATCATTTTTTTTATTACTCCTTTCTGCTAAATCAATTTTTGTACTTGCCATTCCTTCAACCTTTTCATATTTTTCACTATCTTTATGATACCTTAAAAATTCATCAGTAATTGGTATTAATAATTCTTTTTCAAATAGTTCATTTATTTTTTTTTCTGACCCAACATAATATAAATCAACATTATCATAATCAACTAATAATTCATATAATGATTTAGTTAGTCCACTATTTATATCTTCGACTGATATTAGACTTTCTATTGTTGAATAATCAATTAAATCAAATTTTGAATCAACAATTGTAATATATTTAAAATCTGCATTTTTTAAATTTTGTTCTTCAAATATTTTTATAATTTCAAATTTATCTTCTTTTAAATATATATTTCTAAATATTATAATTAGTATAGCATTATGAGATCTGTCTTTATTATCTTTATTAAAATTTTCACGTATTATATCTGAACCAATATCATCTATAAAATTTTTTACTATTATTAATTCATCTTGTACATCAGATATATTTTTATCAATTAATAGAATTAAATTGTTAAAGAATTTAAATGAATTAATTATAGTTGAATTAATTGAAGATGATAATTGTTTAAATTTATTTGATGATGTAATATTTAATACATTTGAAACATATTCTGCTTCTAAATTTTTTATATTTTCTTCTAATTTAAATTTAACACCAAAATATAAAATACAGTATATAATAATATATTTATCAATAATATCCAATATCTTATTTATTTGATCTTTATTTTTTATTATATCTTTTAATTTTTTTTTTGATTCATTATTATTAATATATTTTTCAATTAATTTCAAATATAAATCTTCTTTACCAAATGTTTTTAATTTTAATAATTTCTCATTTTTAATGTCTTTATATATCTCATTTATACTTTCATAGATTATTATGTCTATTTCATTTACATAACTCATATATTAGTTTATAATATAATATATAATATTTTTAAACTATAATTTATATTAAATAAAAATTGATATTATAATAACATAATATAAAGGTTAAAATAGTATATATAATAATATGGCACTTCAATTTTCTAATATAGAAAAAATTTCTTCATTTTTTAATAATGATTTTAATACAATAAAAAAAAATATTTATGACTTAAATATTAAAAATTCTTATAAGATATCTTATAAAATAAAAAATAATATGATGATAATTTTTAATGATTTTGTAAAAAATCCAACAAAAGATGAACTATTTAATAATTGTCGTTCAATCATTCTTACTTCTACTTCAAATGAAGAATCAAAATATAAAATAGTTGCATTTACTCATCCAATTGTAGATTATAATAATTATGGTAAATTAAATGATATTGATTGTGATTCTATTATTGGTTTACAAGAGAGAGAAGTAAATTTAAATAAATTTGTTGAATGTTATGAAGGATCATTAATATCAGTTTATTATTGTAATGATAAATGGAATTATTCTACTAGAAAATGCCTAGATGCAAGAGATTCATATTGGGCATATAATGGTAAATTTAGTGAAAATTCACATTATGATATGTTTATAGAATCATTAGGTCAATCACAAAATGATTTTGAATCAAAACTTGATAAAACTAAATCATATTATTTTGTTTTAGTACATTATCAAAATAAAACATTTATTGATTATACTAATAAATTTGGTTCTGAATATAAAAAAGCATTTCTACTATTTATTCGTGATGAAAATATGAATCAAGTTTTAGAAAATCCTGATAATTTAAAAGAATATATTGATTCAAATGATAAATTATCATCAGTTGAAATTAAAAATAGAATCGAAACAGATGTAAATATTATGGGATATTTACTAAATAAAGATGGACAATTTTATGTCTATCATACTAAATTTTATGAAAATTTAGAAAAAGCTGCACCTTATTCTTATTCATATGAAAATATGTTACTTGAACTTTATAAACGAGATAATTTAGATTTAAATTTTAAAATGTATCCTGAAAATATTAAATATCGTGATTCAACTTTTGATACAAAAGGAGTTATTTTTGGTGTTTTTACATATTTATCAATGACTCTTCTAAATGTTTATTATCATTTTACGGCATATGATGGAGTTAAACTAATTCATAAAAATGAGGTTGATTTTAAATTATTATTTGATGATAATAAAAATAATACACTACAAGCCCTTTTATATAAAATGAAAGGTATGGTTTTATCACAAAAAAAGAAATTAGAATTATCTGATGTTCGAAAAATGATTAAATATTATATTAATAGTCCTGATTTAACTAGATGTCTAAAAGAATTAGAAGAAATTAAAAAAATAGATAAAACAATATTTATAAAAATGAATCCTAAATATAAAGATAATGCAATTATTAACAATTTTATTAGCTATATTTAAGCTATAAAAAATTGATAATTATATATTTTGTGCTTAGGATCTCTTCTTAATATAAAAAAATTATGTCAGGGCCTGTAAAAAGATTTAAAGTAGTACATATTGGTGATTCTCATTACGAAGTAGAGGAAGCCAAAATTGAAGCTGAATTTACTGAAATGGAAGAATCTGATCAAGAATATGATGATAAATCTGAAACTTCCGAAACTTCAGAAGATTCTGAAATTGAAGAAATGTTAGAAAAAGAACTTGAAAAAGAAGAAGAGGAAGAAGAACTTGAAAAAGAATTAGTAGAACAAGAAGATTCTGATGACGAATACTCAGATGATGAACTTAATACCGAAGATGAATTAGATATATCTGATGAAAAAAATGAATAATTATTTTATTATAAAATTTTAATCTTAGTATAATATATTATGCCAAGATCAAAAAATTCTAAATCAACAAGCAACAATAAATCTATCCAACCAGCACAACCAATTAACAATTCTATTCAACCAGTACAACAAAATCCAGGATTTTTAAGTAATGTTATTCAAGGTTTTGCATTAGGTACTGGATCATCTCTTGCAAGATCAGTATTTGAATCTGCTTCAGGATCAAATTCAAAAAATACAGAGCCAATTAAAAATGAAAAAATTAATAATGATGATTGTTATCATTATAAAAAATGTAAAGAAATTACTAATATACAAGATTCATTTGAATGCTTAAATAATCTTAATATAAAAGAATATGAAAAATGTAAACCAGCTTTTAACCTATATGGAGAGTAATTTATAATTTTTCAATTTGCTTTTTAATATGTTCAAAAATATTTTTAACATGAATAAATGTTTTTTTAATAATATCTTTAATATCTTTGCCATCAGTTCGATATCTTATTAATATTTCATTTAAATATAAAAATGGAATATTATATCCAGCATATTCTATATTTTTTTGTTCTTGTAAATAATAGGAAAATATGCTACCAAAAGTTGCATTTTCATTTTGAATTTTTAATAAACCTTTATTTAAAACTTCAATATTTTCTTCTTTTTCTAAATTCTCAATTATTAGTTTTTCTAATCGATTACATTTATTTATTAATATTTGACACGCTCTAATTAATAATTCTACTTCTTCTAATTGTCTATTACTAAATATTTCTAATTCAAAAATATTTGGTTTTTTATCATCATAATAATGATATGCCATCGAACCATTATAAATTGCATCATGTATACCAATATTTAAACTTGAAATACATGTACATTTTAATTCTTGACCTTTTCTTAATTTTACTAATAATAATGGTTTTTTATACGGAGATGTAATTTGTTTGCCTTTGTAATAAAATATAGCATCATTTGTAGTAACATTTGCAACAGATTCTTTAGTATTTTTAAAATTTATAAACATAATTAAATTATTAGCTTTATCAATTATTCTATTTTTTGTTGTTTCGAAGGATTCAATATTATCAAGAGTATTTTCTTCATTATCAATATTATATATTGGTATATTTCGAAATCTATCTTTTAACATATCATTATTAAATATTGAAGTATTAATATCAAAAATCATATCGTCGTGATGAAATGCATAAATAGGTACTGAAGACATAACTAATCTACGTAATGTATTAACTATCACATTATTACAATCTTTTCCAGATACTTCAATATTTAATTGATTATCATTAAAATTATTAGTTGATTTTTGTTCTTTTAATATTTTAAATTTGATATCCATATTATATATATATTGTATTGATATTTATTTAAATAAATTATATATTCAATTTTTAATAAATTATTTCTGTGGAATAATTTATTAAAAATTAGAACGATTATCAATTTATATGAGGAAACAATTTTTAATAAATTATTTCTTTTTTTCTATGGAATAATTTATTAAAAATTAGAACGATTATCAATTTATATGAGGAAACAATTTTTAATAAATTATTTCTGTGGAATAATTTATTAAAAATTAGAACGATTATCAATTTATATGAGGAAACAATTTTTAATAAATTATTTCTTTGGAATAATTTATTAAAAATTAGAACGATTTATATGAGGGAACAATTTTTAATAAATTATTTCTTTGGAATAATTTATTAAAAATTAGAACGATTTATATGAGGGGGGAACGATTTATATGAGGATAAAATAATTTTATATTATAATTTTTATTAATTTAATTTCAGTTTCATCTGCTACATAATCATTTCTATATTTCAATTGATTCATTGTATCTTCAATAAATATTATTTTATTATTTATTTTGATTTTAGATTGTATTTCAATATTTGAATTATTATTATTTATTATTTTTTTAATTTCTAATATTTTAATTAACATAAATTTTCTAATTTTTGGATATGTTGATAAAAATTCTAAATTTTGTATTAAATAATCAAACATTTCACAAAAAATATATATTCTTTCAATAGTTAGATTACTTAGGCTTAATTTATAAATATAATCATTCATTGTTTTTAAATATATATCTTCATTAAAAGTCATATAGTTTATATTAAATATCTAGAATAAGAATTAAATAATATATCAATTTTTTACAGCGAGGACTATTTTAAATGACACGATTTATTAAGTAAATAAAAATCGTTTAATGTCTTCATCAATGATCCCCACTATAAAAATTTGGTTATATCCCATCGTGCAAACTCTAAAAGAGTTAGTAGAACAAAGTTCTAAATGGGAATGAATTCTTAAGTCGTTTCAACTAACGACCTACTAAATGCCAATGGTCTTTTTCCTGTCTTCTTTATAGTCTCTACTATAAATAACATATTTTGAACGGCATTTTTATCTCTGTTATGGATTATCTCGCACTGAGGCTTAACGTCTGTATGACGCAGTAATCCATTACAAATTATTTTCTTATTGTTCTTGATGTCTTTAGGTTTATTACTCTTCTTTTCTAAAAACGGTTCTATTTCCTTATGACAACAATTGCATAATTTAGATGTTCTAAATTCATTTACCAAATAAGTTTCATATCCAGCATTCTTAAATATCTTTCTGAATTTTTTGCATATAACGGGTTCTTTTCCTTTCATATTATCACCTTTATCAAAATCACCCATTACAAACATTACTTCTTTTGAAGAACCAAATTTTTCTTCAAAATTATGTATCATTTTACTTTCACTCTTTTGTGTGTTAATATATCTATTTAATTTAAACTTTCTATAAAATGATTGTTCGTAATGATTAAATAATATTAAATTTGTTTTATTCTTTTGTGTTATGTACTCTTTGAATTTATTATAATTATTTGTATGACTGTTAAAATTACTTAGAACAGTCTCTATTTCTTTGATATTCTTATCATTAATTTTAGTTTCTTTTGATATTTCATCCATTATCTTACTATATTTTTTAACTCTTGTTTCTAATCTTCGTTGATTTTGTGTATATCTAAAAGTTTCTAAATTACCATTTTCATTTTTTGAACCACAATATATTAAATCTGAATAGTTTGGATCAGCAACTACAATTTTCTTCTTTTTCATTTTATCTGTAAATTCAACCTTTTCAATATAATCCATATTTTCTTCTTCACGGTTATTTTTATTAGATTTCTTTAATGGTTTTCCATCTAATCCTATTCTTATAAATAATACACTAACTGAAATGCCATCAGATTTAATCATATAGTTAAATTCATATTTATTTTTTACAAATATCTTTTTGTCTAATTTGAATAGTCTGTTCCATAATAGAAATTGTTTATTTCCTATTTTATAATTTTTTAGATGTTCTGTAGTTGATTCATCCCCTAAAAAGTTTTGAATTAATCCGCATGTATCAATTGTAATATTTTTAGGAACGATATTAGTTCTTAATGGTAGAACATTAAATAAATGTAATGTATGGTATTTAGTTTCTAAATCATATACTTTTTCTAATTCAGTACCTATATATATCATTGATTTTAGATAATCAATAGGATTAGATTTAATATCATACATAATACTATTTTTATCAAATTTGGTTTTATTTGGTAATAAAAATTTCTTTTGTTCTTTAATCCATGTATGATATTTGATATCAGATTTTAATTCATCAAAACTTAAAATATCATCCTTTACCTTCTTAATTTCATTATATAACTCTTTTTTCTGTTGTTTTCTTAATTCTTTGTCTTTAGTTTCTTTTGTTATTTTATCCATATTATCTTTTAATTTGAATGATATATTAACAAATTTATTAAGGTGTTGAATAAAATGTTCTCTGATATTATTTTCAATATTGGTTATCATATCAATTGCTTCATATGCTAAAATATAGCTCATTTTATCATAATATAAAATTTCTTTTTCATCACAAGTAGATTTATAATGATCTTTATAAAATAAAGTTAAATCTTTTAATTGTTGGGGCATTTTTTCATCAGTGTATCCACCACTTCCACATTTTCTAATTGTAATGACTTTGAATACATCACATATAAATTCTTTGTCTATTTTTGGAAATGGTTTATTATTTTTGTATAAATCAAGACAATATAATTTTATAAATTGATAACTATGAATTACAATCTTATTTATTTTAATTGCTAAATCATTAATTATACTAGTTGTAGAATCATCTTTTATAATATTTTTAATATTATCTTTGACCGTTTTCATGAAGTCATAATTATCTTCTTTTTTCTTTACTTTAACTTTTGGTTTTGTTTTGAGAACCATTTGTATATAATATACTATATATTTATTTTCTTAAATATTTTTAAATTATATAAATATATTATAAGGGATTTAAAAATATATTAATAATAATTAATATAAAATGTCAATTCCTGATACACATATAATAAATTTACGGTTTAAAATAGACGGCGATACTCCTCAAAAATACATAGATAAATGGTTAAAATTAAAAACTATATGTGAAAATGGTAAAAATAAAGAAATTGTAAAAGATTGGTTATATAATTGTAAACTTCAATCTGTTAAAAATATGCCATATTTAAAAAGATGTGAAGGTGGTATTGGTGGAGATAATAATCTTATAAATAAACAATTAAGATTTAGAGAAAAACAATTATATTCTATGTATATTGATAATGATATTGTAATTGATAATATTATTAGTTCAGAACAAGAAAAATGGATATTAGAAGAATTAGATGATTTAATCCGTGGATTTAGAAGAATTGCAAATAATTATGTAGGTGCTGATTGTATAAAAGGTTGTATTGAAATGATATCAAGAGATAGTTTATCTGATAATTATTTGGATAATAAAGATGATTATTAATATAACTTAAAAATTTAAAACTATTATTCTATAGTAAGCAATTTAAAAATTTATATATATTATATTATAAATGGATAAATACAAATATTTTTGTGAAAAATGTAATTATGGAACTGATATAAGGTATTCACTAATTCAACACGAAGAAACTGAATTACATAAAACAGGAATACGAAAAAAGAAACCAATCAAAGAAAAGAAATATTATCAATGTACTGATTGTGATTATAAATCAGATAACAATAATAATTATTTGACCCATAAATTAAATAATCATTCAACAAAAGAAGATAGAGAAACACAATTTAAATACTATTGTTCTTGTTGTGATTTTGGTGTATTTACTGATTCATCTTTTGATAAACATAATCAGACAGTCAGGCATATACGATTATCAAAAAAGAAATAATTTACTTTTTCCCATATAAATTTATATGGGAAAACATAAATCAAGTGATTACAAGTTAACAGCAGTTCAACGCTATTTGAATACTGAAGGTGAAAGTCTTAGAGATACTTGTGATATTTTTCAATGTTCTAAATATAGATGGGTTAGAAGATATATCAAAACTGGTAATGTTGATAATTTACCTAGAACGGAAGGTTCATATAAAGTTAGAAGAAAACATGTAAATTTTATTTTATCATTATTAAAGACCAAACCATTAATAACATTAACAGATGTATTAGGATATTTTCATAAAGAATTTAATGATATAACATTATCAAAGACTCATTTATCTAATATAATTAAATATGCAAATATTACATATAAAAAAGTTCAAATAACACATCATCCAATAACGAGATATGGTAAGACAATAAATTATGATGAAGAATATAAAAAATTTTATTCAAAGATTAAGAAATATAAATTAGATGATATTATATCAATTGACGAATCATCAATAAATGTAGGTCTCCATACTTTAAGAGGTAGAGAAGAAATAGGCAAAAGATTAAATAAAATAACAACCGATAATAAAGTATTTGTAAAATATACTTTGATAATGGCAATATCAACAAAAGGCGTTTTAGAATGGACGTTATATGAAAAAGGAGGTTCAGATCACTTAAGATTGATAGAATTTTTAGGTAAGGTAATTAAAAATAAAAAGAATAAATTAATTCTTATGGATAATGCTAGTTGTCATAGAAATCAAGAAGTTAAAGATTATATAATTAATAAGAAAAATGATTTAATTCATATTCTTCCTTATCATCATTTTCAAAACCCAATAGAGAAATTATTTAATCAACTTAAGTATTATATGAGAAAGGATGAACCAATGAGTTATGATTTAATAAAGAAATCAATAAAAAAGTCTATAAAATATATTGAATTATAGACTTTTACTAATTATTTTAAGTCTTCTTTAACCAAGACTAAGAAAGATATAGATGATATTAAATCTAAATATAGGAAAGAACCTAAAATTTATAAGAAATAAATCGTGTCATTTAAAATAGTCCCCGCTTTAATAAATTCAAAATAATATATTTTTTTAAAATTTATGATATATAAATGTCAATAATCAATTATATGTGGAATATGAAACCAAATGAAAAAAATCATCCTGATATGAAAATTATAGAATCAAATTCAAAATACTTACAAAATTATAAAATACTACAACCAATTGATATTAATCCTTTAGTTCAGAAATATTCTGAAGAATTATTTAATTTATGGAATCAAATTCCTTCAAAATATTGGGTTATTAAAGCAGATTTAGGTAGATTATTATATATTTATTATAATGGAGATTATTATTTAGATATTGATTGTATAATAAAAAAAAATTTTAATACTGATAATAAATACAATATTTTTTTATTTACGGAAATTATTGTAAATAGTGTTAAGCAATTAGGACCAAGAGAATGTAAAAATCCTGAAAATGTTTTAAGAGTTGCAAATTATGCATTTGGTTCAAAAATTAAAGAACACCCTTTTATAAAAAATGTTATTGATGAATGTATAAATAGATTAAAATTTTTATTTAATTTAAATCAATCAATCTGGTCAATACGAGATATATTATGGGTATGTGGTCCGGATGTTATTACAACCATCTATCATAAATTAAAAAATAATCATCATGATATATTTTTGCATGATCAATCATATTTAAATCATTTAAGTTTTAAATCTTGGCATGAAAAATAAAATAATAATGATATAAAATAATAATTTTTATATTAATAATGTATGAAATATATAAAATCAATGGAGATTATCAAAAGTTACTAACTTATCAAAAGTTAGAATCTTTAAGTAATTTAAGATTTGATTTAACAGAATTAGATTATTATAATTTTAGATATAATAATAAAAAATTTATAAATAATTTTAAAAGAGAAATAGATACACCATTAAAAAGAATTGGATTTATCTCAAATGATTTTACAATTCATAGGCCTAGTGGTTCATTATCAATTGATTTTTTTGAAAATTTAATTAAGTATAAAAACCAATTTGAAATTTTTTTTTATACTAAAACAGACGTTGCAAATAGATTTTTAAATCTATGTACAATAAGAAAAGATACTAATTTAATAAATTTAAAAAAAATGATTCTTTCAGATAATATTGATATTTTAATTGACATGCAAGGTCACATGTGTAATAATTATAATGACATTTTAATTGATAGATTAGCTCCAATTCAAATGCATTTTTTAGGATATCCTGGAACATTAGGATATGCAAATGTTGATTATTTAATAGCAGATAAAATTATTATACCAGAAGAATCAACACAATTTTATAGAGAAAAAATTGCTTATTTACCAAATTGTTATCAATGTAATAGTCAAATAAATTTAAATTATAATAAAAATTTAGATGATCGTAAATTATTTAATTTACCAAAAGATGCATTTGTATTTTGTAATTTTAATTATGATTATAAATTAGATCGTAATATGTTTTTTATTTACTTAAAAATTTTAAATATTATACCAAATAGTGTCTTATTTTATAAAACTGAAAAAGATACTTTTGATTATATTTTAAAAACAGATGGACAATTACATGGGATTGATAAGTCAAGATTAATAAATGGTCGAGTCATTAAACAAAGTGAACATTTTAAAAGATTATCAGTATGTGATTTAGGTTTAGATAATTATCGTTTAAATGGACATACAACATCATCTGATCTTCTTATTGCGGGTACACCATTTATTACATATCCATCTGATACTTATCAAAATAGAGTTGGTAAAAGTTTACTATTATCATTAGATTTAGAAGAATTAGTATGTTATTCTTCACAACAATATATAAATTTAGCAGTAAAATTAGCGACTGATAAAAAATATTATGAAAGTATAAGAAATAAATTATTAGAAAATCGAACTAAGATATTATTTAATCCTAATTTATATACTAATAATTTTGTTAATTTAATGTTTAATGTATGGAAAAATCATTATCAACCAAATTTATATTTTATATGGAAATGTTATAAAAATACGGATAGCATTGGTAATGATATTATAAAAGTAAAATCTGAATCTATCGAAAAAATACATGAACGTGCAATTAAGAATGAAGAATGTGTTGCATATAATTCAAATGGTGTATTAAAAAATAAAATTCTTGATAAAAGTTTATGGATTAAATCTGATAGTGATTTATGGGTTAAGGAAATTTTAAATAAAGATGATATTACTAAATTCAGTAATAATTATATTGGTGAACCTAAATATATATGGAAATTTTTTCCATATATTGATTGTATTAATGAAAAAAAAGATATTATTAGTATAGTTAATGAAAGAAATCAATTATTAAGAGATATTGCAGAAAATAATAATGATTGTTTAGCTTTTAATACAAAGGGAGAATTAAAAAAATGTGTAACTGAAAATATTGTTAAAATTTCAAATGATTCAAATGAAGGAATATGGATAAGAGAAAAAATTTTAATACCTTTTGACAATGATAAAAAAAGAAATGAAATTAATAAAGAATATAATTTACCATTAATAAGTATTATATTTTTATATAATGAAAAAAATATTGATAATATTTTTCATTTTTTCAAAAACCAAATATATTTAAATGCAGAATTATTAATAATTGTTCCTGAAAATAGTACTATTCAAATAAAAGAAACATTTAATATTAAATTATGTAAAACAAATAATAAAAATATTGAATCAATATTTAAGACTTTTTGTAAAGGAGAGTATTATATTATTATTAATAATTTAATGCAATATGATGAAATTCAATATATATATATTAAATATATTAAAAATAATAATTTAAATGATAAAAATATTACATCATTAGTTAGAGATTTTAAAATAGAAGATATTCCAATAAATATTATTGATATTCCATTTATAAGAAATGTAAAATTTGCATTAAAAAAAAATCAAAAAATTTAATTATCTTATTTTTTTTGTTATTATATTATAATGTTCAAATTTATTAATATAATTATTTAATAAATTTATATCATTATTTATCATATAATTTATTTTACCTTTTTCATATAAATATTTTTCTGTTTTAAAAATATAATATAATTTATTAATAACTAATTTTTTATCAAAATACACATTAATATAATAAATAACTTTATCTAATAAATAAAAATAATTTTTAAAAAAATAAATAATTAATTGATTTAAATTATCAAGATTAGTATTTTTTATTATTGAATATATTTCATAATTAATCTCTGTAAAAACATCATTTATTTTAATATTTTTTAAATTTTCTAATAAGTATCTTTTATAATTTAAATTTATATTTATATTTGTAAATCTATCTTTATTATTTATTATATAATTCATTAAATCATCATTATATAAAATAATATCATTACTTAATTTTTGAATTTCGTGATAATCAGTTTCATTATCAATTACTCTTTTAAAATCAGATGCTTTAACATTAATTATAGTTGAAAAAGGTTTAAAATTTGGATGTATTATTACATCATAAATATTAAACATTTTTGAAAAACCACTTATTAATTCTAATAAAATATTATCATCAAATTCTTTACTACATCCAATAAATTTTTGTAAATAATTAACAGATATTACATCTTTAATTTCAATAATTAATTGTATTTCACAAGTTTTTTCATTTTGATAAGTTATATATAATTCTTCTATAATATCATTATTATCATAATTTTGTTTTTGTAAAAAAAAATATTTTTCATATATTCTTTTATCAGACATTTTATTAACATTTAATAAATATTTATTATTATTAATATCAATATAAAATCTTTTACTGGTATTTATTAATGGTATTATATTAGTAAATGATTCTAATTTTTCTTCAATAGTTGATCCGATTAATTTAGTATTAAATAGATCAATTGTTGGGATTAATATTTCTTTTTCATAATTTTTTGATATTTTATCTATATCTAATTTTATAGGTGATATATATTCAAATTCATATTTTTTTTTAATTGAACGTTGTGCCTTTTTATCAGTATGATAATAAATAATATTATCATCTTTAGATATTAATTTTAATTTACAAGGATTTAATATTATTTCTTGTTCTTCTGTAAATAATGAATAATTTTCTATACATAATCCAATTCCTTCTGTATTTTTTGGAATTTTTATTTTCATTAATATTTGACCAAATGCATTTGTTTTAGGATTATAAAATGGATTTCTTGATGTACTCATAAAACTAATATCAGTAAATTCATCATTTATTTTTAAATCTTTTAAAAAGTTATCATCATAAATTAATCTATATAAATAGTAATCATTATTAAATTTTGGAGATTTTGATATAATTTCGTAAAAATTTTTAATATTATTTTCTATAAATATATCTTTAATACTACTATTTCTAATATAACTATTCATTTGATAAGAACCCATAAATGAATAATATTTTATATAATATTTTAAATTATTTTCTTGAATGAATAAATAATGATTTAATAATGTATTAGAATCAATATCTTGTGATGATACAATATTACATAGTTTATCTAATTTTTCTTTATCATAAAATGTATTATCTTCTTTAATTAATTTTAAATTTAATGCCATATTAATTAATTCATCTCTATTATAATATGGATTAATATTAATAAAAGGTAAAAATGATGGTTTTAAACATAATGTAAAATTTCTCCCAATATCATTAGAATTATAATAAAATGCTTTGACATATGTTTCTTCTAATATTTTTAAATTAAAATTATCCATAAATTTTAAATTTTTATTTAATTTTTCTTGAAGATTTTTATCATCTGTTTTTATAGATGATAAATAATCATATAACTCTTTATTTAATGGTCTGTTATAATTTTTTGTAATTTTATCATATATTTCATTTGGATTAATTAAATATATATTTTTTGAATAAATATCATATAATGGAATAAAATTATTTAATCTTGATATTTCATCTTTTAAATTTGAGATAAAAATATTTACATTTTTTATTTTTTTATTTTTTAAAATTTTTTTATCAGGTATTTTTGCTAAATTATAATATAAATTATATAATATATTATCATCTTTAATATCAATTAATTTATTATCAATTTCTAATAACATTTAATATATATATATAAATTAATTATAATTAATATATTAATTAATATATTAATATATGTCTTTAGAAAACGGACAAATTTATACTATTGAAACATTTGTGGATGAAAATTTAAATAATTTATTAAAAAATGTTAAATTTAATTATCTATTAGAAACTACTAAAACACCATTAAAAAAACTATCATTTTTAATAACACCTGATAGTACAAATTTTATAAAAGTATTAGAAAATCATAATATATTAAAAATAGATATAATAAATACATGTAAAAGTGTAGAAAATTGGGTAAAAAATAGTAATAGAATTAGTTTTAAAAATTATATAGATTTTTTAGATAATAATAAAAATTTTTCAAAAGAAAATATTAATAATTGTTTAAAATATATGAATATAGATATAGAAAATATAGATTTAAAAAAAAATATTTCATCAAATGATTCTAATATAGTAACAAAAGTTGAACCTAAAGTTGAACCTAAAGTTGAATCTAAAGTTGAACCTAAAGTTGAACCTAAAGTTGAACCTAAAGTTGAACCTAAAGTTGAACTAAAAGTTGAACCTAAAGTTGAACCTAAAGTTGAACCTAAAGTTGAACCTAAAGTTGAACCTAAAGTTGAACCTAAAGTTGAACCTAAAGTTGAACCAAAAGTTGAAACAAAAGTTGAACCTAAAGTTGAACCTAAAGTTGAACCTAAAGTTGAACCAAAAGTTGAACCAAAAGTTGAACCAAAAGTTGAAACAAAAGTTGAACCAAAAGTTGAACCTAAAGTTAAATCAAAAGTTGAACCTAAAGTTAAATCAAAAGTTGAATCTAATTTAAATATAGAATATGCAATTTTTAAAATTAATATAAATAATTCTGATGAATTAATAACAATATTAAAGACAAATAATAAAATAAGATCAGTAATTAAAATATTTAAAGATAATAATAATTTTTTTATGTTTGAAACAATTAAATCATTTTTTGGTGGATCTGAAAATTTTTTAGATAATTCATTATTATTATTAATTAAAATAAATAATAAATTAAATGAATTTATAAATGATTTAAATGATAATCAAAAGAAAAATTTATTAATTAAAAAAATTACTCTTGATAATTATAATAATATTTTATTAAATAAAAATAAAATTATTAAGAATAGCAATTTAGATATTTATCTTGGTAATATTTCTGATTTTAAATCACCAGAAGATATACTATCTGCATATAAATCAAATCAATATATAATTAAAGTTAAAAAAAGTAATGTAGATGAATTACTTACAGATTTATCTAAAAATAATGATTCTAAAAATATAATGCATATTAAAAAGAATGATAATTCTAATAATGATGAATTAACTAAATTAACTGATATTCCAATTAATAATAATTCGATTAAATCATTTTTTGGTGGATATAATAATGATGATTATGATATAATTGTACTTGATTCAAAATCAAACTTACAAAAAATAAATGAACTATTAAATAAATATAAACAATCTGATTCAGATGCTTTATTTGTTAAAAATATTCCAGAAAATATTTATAAAGAAATTTATTCAAAAAAAGGTACAGCTAATTCAATAAAATTATATCCATCATATTTAAATTCATTGTATAGTATTACTGATAAAAATACTCTATCTTCAACATCTGAATTTGTACCAAATACTGTAAAATCAGTACAATCCACAACATCAGCAGTTTCCCCATCCGCAGAAAAAAATATTAATAAACAAATAAATAGAGCAATTGAATCATCTCCTAAACCAGTAAAATCAACATCGCCTAAAACAACCTCACCTAAAACAACTTCACCTAAAAATATTAATAAACAAATAAATAAAGCGATTGAATCATCACCTAAACTAGTATCTCCTAAATCAGTAGTACCTAAATCAACCTCACCTAAAAATATTAATAAACAAATAAGTAAAGCAATTGAATCATCACCTAAACCAGTTTCACCTAAATCAGTATCTCCTAAATCAGTAGCATCTCCTAAATTAGCAGTACCTAAATCAACTTTATCTCCTAAATCTGCAGTACCTAAATTAACTGTATCTCCTAAATTAGCAGTACCTAAATCAACTGTATCTCCTAAATCAGCAGTATCTCCTAAATCAGCAGTATCTCCTAAATTAACAGTATCTCCTAAATCAGCAGTATCTCCTAAATTAACTGTATCTCCTAAATCAGCAGTATCTCCTAAATTAACTGTATCTCCTAAATCAGCAGTATCTCCTAAATCAACAGTATCTCCTAAATCAGCAGTACCTAAATCAGCAGTATCTCCTAAATCAGCAGTATCTCCTAAATTAACTGTATCTCCTAAATCAGCAGTATCTCCTAAATCAACAGTATCTCCTAAATCAGCAGTACCTAAATCAGCAGTATCTCCTAAATCAGCAGTACCTAAATCAGCAGTATCTCCTAAATCAGCAGTACCTAAATCAGCAGTATCTCCTAAATCAACAGTATCTCCTAAATCAGCAGTACCTAAATCAGCAGTATCTCCTAAATCAGCAGTATCTCCTAAATCAACCTCACCTAAAAATATTAATAAACAAATAAATAAAGCAATTGAATCATCTCCTAAACCAGTATCTTCTAAATCCACATCTCCTAAATCAGCAGTATCTCCTAAATCAACCTCACCTAAAAATATTAATAAACAAATAAATAAAGCAATTGAATCATCTCCTAAACCAGTATCTTCTAAATCCGCAAAATCAGTATCTCCTAAATCTGCAAAATCAGTATCTCCTAAATCTGCAAAATCAGTATCTCCTAAATCTGCAAAAGAAAAATCTCCTAAATTAGTTGAGGAAGAAATAAAAAAAGCGATGGAATCATCTGATAAATTATAATTAAATATTTATTATTTTTATAAATAATAAATTATTTTTCCAATTCACTTAATTTCCATATTTCAAATCTACCATTTGGTAATCTTCTTTTAATTTTAAAAGGTATCATATTATATTTTAATTCTAATTCAGCTATTTCTGATGGAGTTTTATTTTCAACACCTTTAATTAAAATATTTGCTCCAGTCATAATTTGTTTTGCTCTAATACCAATTATACGTACCTTTTCATATTTAGTCATTCTATTAATAGTTATTCTTTGATTATCTTCAACTTTTTCTTCTTTTTCATCATAATCTTCTTCAAAATCAATATTATTATATAAACAATCATTACTTATTGTAACTGTTTTTTTGGCTCCTTTTTTCTTTTTTATTTTAACACCTTCTTCAACTTCAGTTTCAACTTCTGCCTCTTCTAAATTATCTGTTGTATCTTCAATTTCAACATCTTCAACTTCAGTATCTTCTGTTTCAGATTCTATTTCATCATTATTTTCTTCAACTATTTCTTCTTCATCATATTGACTAAATGTACCAGATTCAATATCACTATCTGTAGAAACAGACTTATCATCATCTAATTTTTCTTCATCTTCAGTTTTTTTAATATTTTCTTTATCTTTTTTATCTTTATCTATTTCATGCTTACTATTTTTTTTAGTTGGCATATGTTATTAATATATATAATATATATTTATATTAATAAATTTTGTTTCAATTTTTATTTATATTTTTTCTATAAAAATATAAATAAAAATTAGGCTGAGCAAAGCAAAAGATCAATTTTTATTTATATTTTTTCTATAAAAATAAAAAAATATAAATTAGGCTGAGCAAAGCAAAAGATCAATTTTTATTTATATTTTTTTATTTTTTCTTTTTTTATAAATTAAATTACCCAACCAGTTTTACAAATACAACATACATATTTTGTTAAATAACCTTTTGATTCTCTAAAAAATACTGCTTCTTTATTTTCTAAATCTTTATGTGTCGTACATTTATTATTTTGACATATATAATCTTTTGTTCTTGGTAAAGTAGGATCTTGACATTTATAATCTAAATTTACTTCTTTAAATTGACTACTTGTTTCTTCTAATGATGTAGTTAAAATAATTGATTTTGGATTAATATTATAAATAGAATTACAATTATTACATATTAAATAAACATCAAAATTATTTTTTTTTGAAGAGATTACATCATAATTTTTAATTAATTCTTCAACTTTTTCAGGAGTTTTTTTAAATTTTTGTATTAATTTATCTTTTAATGATTCTCTATCTATTTTTATATCAACTGTTTGATTTGCTTCTGTCATATTATATTTAACATAATTTAAAAATGATTCAATATTACCAATTTTATAATGATTCTTTTCTTCTTCATTTAATTGTTTTTTTGTAATATTTAAAACATAATTGCATTTTTTACAGAAATTCATTACTATATTATTATATTATAAAAACTTTATAAGGTTTTATTTTATCAATTTTTATAATATTAAAATTTATTTTACATCGAGGACTATTTTAAATGACACGATTTATTAAAAAATAAAAAATCAATTGTGTCTTTATATCGGATTCGTCAAAATTTATAAAATAAATTCTTATTGAGACTATTTGCCCTTCGCTTGACTTATTTAGAGAAAAATAACTAAACATTTACGATAAGATTTAAACTATTCAACATTAATATTAAGTAATGTTAAATAGATGACTAGCTAATAATCAGTTTAGTTTAAGGTTAAAAATATTTTAATATAGTTAAAAAAAAAAAAAAAATAAAAATTAAATAAATTATTAGAGATTATAAATTAGATTTACCTGAAGATTTTAATGTAAAAAATTATATTGAATTATATGAAGATTTAAAAAATATGTCAGAAAAAGCTGCTAAAATACACTATTGTACTTATGGTAAAAATGAAAATAGAACTTATAAATTATATTTACCTGAAGATTTTAATGTAAAAAATTATATTGAATTAAATGAAGATTTAAAAAATATGTCAGAAACAGCTGCTAAAATACACTATTGTACTTATGGTAAAAATGAAAATAGAACTTATAAATTTTATTTACCTGAACATTTTAAATCAAATGATACATTATTACATAAGATAAAATTAAATATATGTTCTAATAATTTATACTATGATATAAAATTTAATGATTTTAATATTAATAATAATAATCTATGTATATGCCATATACATATTTTAAATATAACAAATTTTATTGATGTATTTGAAAAATATTATAATTTAATAATAAATAAAATACCAATTATTATTACATATTCTTTTGGAGAAATTTCTAAAATTATATTAGATATTAAAAATATTATTATTCTTAAAATAAACAATAAAGGTTATGATATTGGTGGAAAAATAATATTATATGACTATTTAAAAAAAAATAATATTAATTATGATTTTATATTTTTTATACATTCTAAATCAAATGTAGATAAAAGAACTAATTACTTAGACCCTTTTTTAAAAAATAAAAATAGATTTGATTTAATAGAAACCTTATTAAAAATTAAAAATACTAATTTATTAGGAATATTTCCAAATAATATGTGGTATAATATAAATTATAAAAAAAATTATAATAATGATGATTTGTATATTAGTAATAAATATTATTACTATGAAATTTTAAATTATTTAAATTGTACTAATTATGATAAAATATTTGCAGAAGGAAATATAATGATACTTTCAAAAAAAGTTTTAGATTTTGTATTTGAAAAAAATTATGAATTATTTTATAATTTACTTAATGAAGATAATAGTTTTGATTATAATTGGTTTAAAATTTATTATAAAGAATTTTCTAATTTATCAATGATTGCTGCATATAATTTATATAAAAAAGAAGGATTATATGGTAATAATACAATAATTAAAAATACAGATAAAAGTATACCCGATGGTATGTTTGAACATGTTTTTGAAAGAATATGGATCAATGTTATAAAACATTTAGATGGTAATTATTTAGTTCTTGATAAAGACAATCTTATTAATTTATATGATATAAAATTAAATGCTATATATTTCCCTCAATTTCATTCTATTCCTGAAAATGATAATTTTTGGGGTAAAGATTTTACGGAATGGACATTATTAAAACCATATAATAATTCAATTACAATTAATAATGAGAATTATAATATATTAAAACCACACGAAGATATTGGTTATTATGATTTATCAGATAAAAATGTTATTAAAAATCAAATATCAATTGCAAATAAATTTGGAATTAATGGTTTTATTATTTATCATTATTGGTTTAAAAATAATCATAAAATATTATATAAACCCAAAGAAAATTTTTTAGACGATGATATTAATTTCCCATTTTGTTTATCTTGGGCAAATGAAACATGGTCAAGAAGATGGGATGGTACAAATAATGAAGTTTTATTAGAACAAGATTATGGTAATATAAATGATTATATTGCACATATAAACTATTTAATTCCTTTTTTTAAAAATAAAAATTATATTAAAAATAATAATGGAGAATGTATATTTTATATTTATAATATAAGTGATATACAAGATTCAAATAATATGATATCAATATGGGAAAAAGAATTAGACAATAACCATATTAAAATAAAAGTTATAGCAACAAATAATTGTACTAAAAAAAATCATGATAGTTCTTATAATTATGATAGATTTCTTTTCGAACCTCTAAATAGTTTAAATTATACTAAAATAAATAGTAATACTAATGATTATATAAAATTATTTAAAGAAAAAAAGTTAACTATTAATGATTTTGATTTTGAATACTATTTTGAAAATAACATAGATATTGTTAATGCATTTAATAAAAATAAAAATAAAACATTCGACCACTTTATGAGTCATGGTATAAATGAATATAGAGATATAAGAATTAAAAACGATACCGCATTATTATATCGGAATTTAGATTATTTAGATATGATTAATAGCTACTGTGATATTAATTATACAAAAAAAAATTATCATTTAGGATTAGCTTTAAGTTGGAATAATATTATTAGACGTAAAAATAAGAAATTTTTATATGTATCTAATTTTTCAATAGAAAATCTAAATAAAATGTTAATATTAAATATTTCTCATATTGTATTAAGATATCTTAATATATTTGATTTAAATGATGTAAAAAAATTAAATCATGAAAATTTTATTAATATTAATGCATGGAATGAATGGAATGAACAAGCTGTACTTGAACCAAATAATATTTCTGGATATGAAAATCTTGAAACTATAAAAAATATAATTTTTAATTTATAAGTATTTTTAGTTATTTGTTAGTTAAATACAATGATATAATTTGAACAGTATAAAATAGTATTGGATAGCTGATTAGCTATAATTTGAATTATTTTAATTACACTTTATTAAAGGTAACTAATTTAATTGTTTCACAAATGACTAGACCAATTAAAGAAAAATAGCTCAAATTTTATAATGATAAATTTTGAGCTATCTAACATTAGTATAAAAGTAAAACTAATAATTTTTGTATTAGATAGATTATTAGCTAAAAATTGAATTATTTTAGTTATAATTTTAAAAGATAACTAATTTAATTATTCGCACTTTTTACAGCGAGGACTATTTTAAATGACACGATTTGTCATGATATAGTCTCAATGAACCCACTGTAAAAATTTGCGTAGTACAAGCATCATTTAATTGCTCTTAAACTATATAAATATAATATTATAAAAATTAGTGTGAATGTAATGAGAGAACAATTTTTATAATATTAAAATAAATTTTAATATTATAAAAATTAGTGTGAATGTAATGAGAGAACAATTTTTAGTGTGAATGTAATAAAATTATTAAAATTTATGCATAACTTTTATTTGTTTCATGTTGACCTTCATTATCTTCTTCAATATCTGAATCATCTTCATCAATATTTTTATTTATTTTATCTTTATTTTCATTATTTCCATTTTCATCATTATTTTTTAATAATAATCCTTTAATAAATTGTGATTGAGCTTTAACTGCATCCGGAGGTATTTTATTTAACATTTCTATTTTAAATTCAGATGCTTTAACAGTAGTTCTTATATTTCTTGTAGTATGAAACCAAGATTTAAATTCTTCATATAAAACTTTATAAGACGTTTTATCTTTACTATTATTTGTAAATTGAATTCTATCACTAATAAAATTTTGATAAACATCTGATATATCTTGATACATTTTTGTATATTTAAGAACTTTTGGTGGTTCAACAACTGGTTTTGAAGCAACATTTATTTCATAATGATTAACTAAAAATGATAATAAGCTTTCTTTCCAAACATCAGTTTTAATTTTTTCTTTTAAATCTCGATCTGCTTTTTTTTCATTTGATTTAATTGGATTATCTACAAATTTCATTTCCCATGGCATTACTCGAACACGTCTCCATGTACCACCATCATTTGATGGAATTTCAGGAACTTTATTACAAAGTAAAAATAATTTAAACTGAGGTTCAAATTCAAATGTTTTTTCATTCAATGTTCTAGTTGAAACTTTAGCTCCTCCAGTTAATGATTTCAAATATCCTATTTGTAATGTATCAGTATTTTCAGGTTCTTGTAATGTAACAAATCTTTTTCCTTTAGTTCTTGCTAATTCTGGATTTGGAGCTGTTGCGTCAGGTCTTTTTCTAGTTAATAAAGTTATTTGTACTTCTGCTGCAAAATCTCCGAGTGCATTATTTAACATATCAACAGTAATAGATTTACCATTACTATTATGTGTTATAGTTCCATCACTAATCATATAACGATGATTTCCTCCAATTTCAAATCCATAAAATTCATCTTCTTCTAATTTTTCTATTTTTATTTTAGATAATGGAATACAATTTCTATAAACTTTAATAGCATCATTATATGTAATTGTATGATAACCAACTGAATGACATAATTTAATTATTTCATCAGTTACATTTTGATTAAAATTATTAATATTAATTTCACTATTATTTTCAATAATACTTTCAATTAAAGTTATTCTTTTATTAAGTCTAAAACCTTTTACATTTTCATATAAATTTTCATCTATTAGAATATAATCATCATTCATAATATTATTTTTATCATATTTTAATATTAATTTTTTATCTTTATTTAAATAATGTAAATATTCATTATTATAATGATAATTATCATCTATTCTTTTTTTATATCCATATAAATATCTTTTATATTTATCTTCAATTTGTAAATAATCTTCAACTCTTATTTCTAAATAATAGTATCCATTTTCATGATAAAAATGTGAATCTCTAAATTTAAATATATATTTCTCTAACTCATTTATAATTTTAGAATTAATTATTCTTAAACATAATATATGATTTCCATTAACTTCATATGATGAATAAAAATCTAATTGATTAACCTTATACATCATAGCTTTTCCATTAAATATTTGTGTAACAGTTCTTTTTTTACTGTCATCACCCATAATATAATCACCTGTAATAATTTCTTCAACATTTTTTAATGAACCATCATACATTAAAATTTTAGTACCTTTAGAATGACAACCTGTTCCAGTCCATATATGAAATTTTTCATCTGGTATTAATCCAACCAAACATAATGATAAATTATCTAAAATATATTTATACATTTCTTCTTCAGGTTGAACTGATTTAAAATAATTTGCTATTTCCTGAATTATTTTACTATTTGAATCAAATTTTACATAATTAGTATTAGTAGTATAACTCATATAATCTTCTGGTAAACCATCTCTAAATCTATTTTCTTTAAAGTCATATACTCCATTATTAAATACCAATACACATTTATTTTCATTTAATCTACTTTTAAATAAGGGATCATAAAATAAGGTTCTACATTCAGTAATAATATTATTTTTTAATGATACGTTTCTGATTTTTTCATATATTTTTTCTACTTTTTTTCTTTTATCTGTTAATTCTTCTTTCTCTTTTGCAGATATTGTTGGTAATAATGCTTTAGTAAATATTGCATGAGCTAATTTTTCATATTGATTTGCCATATCCTCATTTAACTTAGTATAAATAGTATGACCTTCTTCACATTCGATCCATCTTGGATTTTTAAATTCATACCACATATTATTTTTTATATCACCACATACATAATTAAATCTATAAATTTTATAAAATGCTTTGGCAATAGAATATGAAGAACCATCAATACTTTCTAATATTGCTTCATTTACTTTTGTTAATAAAAATTCGGCATATCTTTCAGGATTATCTTCTCTAGCCCATCTATATAAGGATCCTAATGAATAATTATTATTTCTAAAATTATCCCATAATTTATCACATTCTCCATCTTTATAATTACCTGGTGATAATTTACTAAATTCAATCCATGTTTCTAATAAACAATAATCAACATTATGTAAACAAAATCCAACATTTAACCAAGTATCATAAGATTTAGCTCTATCAACATTTAATAGTTCACATAATTCTTTTGCGGTTCGAATATCTTCTTGATTACTTACAACTGTAACATGTTTCCGTCCAACTTGGATTTTCTTTTTATTTAATTTTTCATATTCTTTCAATATAGTAGCTTCATCAAATCCTTCTCTAAATTCTGTTAAATTTTCTTTTCCAAATTTTCGAATACTTAAAAATTCATAAATTAAATCATTATCGTATTTTTGTTTATCAATATCTTTTAAATTATAATTTAAAACTTTAGTCAATAAATAAGGAGGATTTTGTTCTTTATTACTTCCATATAACATCCAATTATTAGTTTCTATAACTGCTTTATCAATTATATCTTCTGTTTTATTTAGTAATTCTAATCCTTGAAATAAATTTAATTCATTTACTTTTTGTACTAATTCATTTCTCATAACATATTGTAATTTATTTGATGCACATATATATGGATACATTAAATGAACACCATCTTTAAAACAATCTTGTCTTTCAGTTGGTTTAGATTTTTCAAATAAAAATGTCAAGAAATCTTCTTCATCTGTAACCAAATATTTTAAAATAATATCATTATATATTTTTAAAAAAGCTAGAATAAATTTATCATATATACGCGTATCTAATACTTTATCTTTTGCATATTTTATATCTAAATCTATTATTATTGGACCTTGACTTCTATGTACTTCACTCATAAATATTTCAGTACCTTCTCCAAGTGCTTTTTTATATATGTTAAAAAATTTATCTTTATCTTTAGTTTCTATTAAATAACATCCTTTTGGATATCCTAATGATGTATGAGAATATTGTTCACCTCTTTGAACCTTGTGTTCAGTTAAAAAATTATAAAAATCCTGTGTATAATTTTTCTTATTTTTAAATAGTTCGGACATTAATAATATTAAGTAATTTTTATTTAAATTAATTTAATTAAATTTAATTAAATTTATAATATTAAGTAATAATATAATGAATTATATATATGGATCAATATTAACAGCGGTTGGTGTATTATTTTTAAAAAATGGAATTGAAAGTTTTGCGAATTTAAATATAGACACCAAATTATTGTTTGGAGGGAATAAAGATAATAAGTTTAGCTATTCAGAAAATAAAAGACTAAACTTTAATTTTGGAAAATATCCACCTTGTTTTAATTATAGTGTAGAAGCAAGGCATATTTTTGATACTATAGATATGAAAGGTGAAATTAATAAATATCAACGATTATTTGATGTTTATTCTATATTATTATGCCAAAAATATCACGCAAGCTATAAAGAATGTGATTCTAACATGTTAAAAGAAAGAATAAATGATTTAAAAAAAATGATGCCTCAAAATTATAATAAAAATTTATTATTAGAAAAAATAAGTAAATATGTAATTTTAAATGATTCAAATGTTTTTAAATTAATATTAATGAGTTTTTATTTAATCGAAGAAGAAATAAAAAAAATTAAAGATGATAAAATAATAAATTTAAATGATAAATTTTATTATGCAATGTTTCAAGAATTATTATTATTATGTGATAAATTTTAATTTTATTCTAATGTAAATAAGTATTTGATTCTATTTATTACAGCTAATATTTCATCTCTAATATTAAATAAATCTGTATCTTTTTGTAAATCTAAATATTTTGGTAATTCATTAGTATAAAAATTAATCATTTCATCTAAAAATAATGTTGCTTGTGTATTATCCATATTATTTAAGATAATAGATGTATCTGGTTTAAAATCTGGTCTACCATATTTACCCATATATACTTCTATAAATTTATCTATAAAATCAGTTAATCCATCTAATAACATGTCTGATGCTTTATGTCTAGAATAACTTTTTGTTTGCCAATGATATATATGCACTTGATTACTATATCTAAATAATGTTTGAATTATTTCGGCACAATTACGTTTTAATTCATCACCTCCTTTATAATCTTGAATTGATCCTTTTAATATTAAATCTATGTATGATTTATGATTTGACATATATAAATGAAAACTATATTATTTTTTTTTATTTGTTTCAATAATTTTTTTAGCATCAGCTAAAGTTATATTTTCATTTGGAGCTGCATAAAATTTCTTATTATAAATTATAAAATATTTACCATCTTTTGGATTTTTCCATAATTTATGACTTTTATCTAATTCTTTCATAAATTTTTCAGTATTATTTGAATTGGTTTTTCCTCCTCCTTTAATTATTTCTTTTGCTTCTAATAAAGTTATATTTTCATTTTCAATAGTAAAATATTTACCATTAAATCCAATAAATAATCCTCCTTTTTTAAAATCTTTAAATAATTTTATTTCTTCACCTAATTCTTTTGGATATTTTAAAAATTCTTTTAATGTATCTTCATTTATATTATTAATTGATACTCCAATATTTTTTAATGATTTATATTTTGTTTCACCATCTTCTTCCCATTTAATAGCATCGCCAAATTTTGTTTTAGTTAAATAATATTGTATATTATTAATAGATGTAAGAATTTTATCAGTATTAATTATTTTTTTATCTATTTTTTCTCCAGAAACTTTTTTAATTTCTGCAATTAGTTGTTTATAAAATGTTCCCATTACTTGAATTTTAGTCATTTTACCATTTGCAATTTCATCTAATTTCTTTTCCATATTTGCAGTAAATGTATATTCAATAATATAAGGAAAATATGTTTCCATAAATTCCAACACTTCAAATCCTAATTCAGTTGGTACAAATTTACTATTTTCCTTACCATAATTTATTTCTTTAATTTCTTCCTTTAATTCTGTTTTAAATTTAAAAGTTTTAACATTTTTTTTAACTCCTTCAATATTTTGTATATTAACATAACCTCTATCCTGAATCTTATCAATAATATTTGCATATGTAGAAGGTCTGCCAATTTCCATCTTTTCTAATTGTCTAACTAAATTAGCTTCGGTATATCTAGATGGTGGTTCTTTTATTTTTTCTTGTGATACTAAATCAATTAAAGTTATCTTACTATCTTTGGTAATATTACTTTTTAACTTATTATCATTTTGTGCTTCTTCTGAATTATCATCACCTAAATCATACACTTTTAAAAATCCATCAAATTTTAATGTTTCAATATTTCCAATAAATGTATAATTTTTTTGAGATTCATTTTTAATATATATTACTAAAACATCATATTTTGCTGCTTCCATTTGAGATGCAATAGTCCTTTTCCAAATTAAAGAATATAATTTTTTTTCTTCTGCAGTTCCTTCAATATCTTCAATATCAAAATGAGTTGGGCGAATACATTCATGAGCTTCTTGAGCGTTTGCAGATTTTGATGAATATTGAACATATTTATAATAATTATTACCATATTTAGTAGTAATAGTATTTTTACATTCAATGTGTGCTTGTTGAGACATTGTTGGACAATCAGTTCTCATATAGGTAATATGACCCGCTTCATATAATTTTTGAGCAATTATCATAGTTTTTTTAACATTATAACGAAATTTTGTTGATGCAGTTTGTTGTAATGAGGATGTAATAAAAGGAGGTGACGGATTTTGAGATCTTTCTTTAGATTCAATTTTAGATATAATATAATCTTTTTTAAAAGAAATTAAAATTGTTTTAACTAAATTTGAATCTGATGTTTCAAATATTTTAGAATTTTCAAATAATGTAGTCTTAACTGTACTTTTATCAATTTTAAAATTTCCATTTATATTATAAAAAGATCCTTTATTACTTTCTAAAAAATCAAAAATTTCATCTTCTTTATCAGCTATTAATTTAACAGCAACTGTTTGAACTCTACCAACACTTAATTTTGATTTATTAATTCTTTTATATAATTGTTGAGTTAATTTAAATCCAACAATTTGATCTAATAATGCTCGAGCTACTTGAGCGTTAACCAAATTATTATCCATTTTTCGTGGATGTTTTAATGCTTCTAAAATTGCTGCTTTTGTAATTTCATTAAATGTTACTCTTTGATAATTATCTTTTAAATTTAAAACATCACGACACGATTCAGCAATTGCTTCACCTTCTCTATCTAAATCTGCACATAAATATATTTCATTAGATGCTTTCACAAGAGATTTTAATTCTTTTACAACATTTTCTTTTCCATCACAAATATCATATTTAGGTGTAAATGTTTCTTCATCAAAATAATCATTTTTTTTTAATTGTCTTATATGACCAACAGATGCAGTTACTTTATATTCTGAACCTAAAAATGATTGTATTTTTTTAATTTTACCAGGTGATTCAACGATAAATAATTTCATTGTTTATATTTTAAGGATATGTATGTGTAATAATTATTTAATTCAATTTTATATAAAATTGAATAACATAAAGATAAATTTTTAATAATATATTATTATGACAACATTAGATCCTTCAATATATACAATACCTACAATTTTAGTTGCTCTAGGAGCAGGATTAAGTATAATCGCATTTTTTTATTCAGATAAATGTGGAAAACAAGTTGAAATAGAAGAAGAATTTTCAGAAGAGGAGTTTTCCGAAGATGATCAAGAATGTGATGATCAAGAATGTGATGATCAAGAAGATTGCGAACAAGAAGATGATGTTCCAGTAAGTGATGTTCCAGTAAGTGATGTTCCAGTAAGTGATGTTCCAGTAAGTGATGTTCCAGTAAGTGATGTTCCAGTAAGTGATGTTCCAGTAAGTGATGTTCCAGTAAGTGATGTT
>Ga0214923_10000404_pt1 | contig 66539 bp, 91 predicted proteins | sample LL1510_MetaG_FD_177993 | JGI IMG/M metagenome (GOLD analysis project Ga0214923, IMG submission 177993) | Freshwater microbial communities from Lake Lanier, Atlanta, Georgia, United States - LL-1510 | ecosystem: Environmental > Aquatic > Freshwater > Lake | place: USA: Georgia | collected...
AAGAAATGAAAAAGAAATGAAAAAGAAATGAAAAAGAAATGAAAAAGAAATGAAAAAGAAATGAAAAAGAAATGAAAAAGAAATGAAAAAGAAATGAAAAAGAAATGAAAAAGAAATGAAAAAGAAATGAAAAAGAAAATATAAAAATTAAAAAAAAAAGAAAATAAATAAAAGAAAAATATAAAAATAAATAAAAAAAAAGAAAAATATAAAATATGAAAATATAAAAAAATAAAAATTATTTAATATAATTTTTGTTTGCACATTGGACATTCATCATTTTTATTGTCCAAATATGTTTTTATACATTTTAAACAATATACATGTCCGCATTTTGTTATACATTTTTCTTTTATGTTTTCAATAAAACAAATTGGACAATCTTTATTATATTCGGTTTCTGATTCTTTTAAACTTTCTAAAAATGTGTTGACCGTATATTTATTCAATTTTTTATGATATTCTTTTTTTTCATTAATATTATAATAATATTCCAATAATGATAATTTACATTTTATTTTTTCATCAGTCAATAATTCTAAACAAATTAATCTCAATAATTCATATGCAACATTATTTTTCTTACGAAAATTCATAAATATTTTTTTAAATTCTTCTTTTTTATTTTCATTTATTTTTCTTGATTTTATTATACTACCAAACAATATTATATTGTTTTTTCCTTCCACCGAATTATTTTCAAAATATTCAATCATTTTACTAAACTTGTAATCCGCCATTTCAACCGCTAATTTTGTGTCTATTATTAAATTATTACAACGATTACCCATTTTTATTTCAATTATTTTACCCAATTTTTCATATAATTCTGATAATTTTTCGTATTTCTCTATATTTTCAATATCATTTTTTATCGTGTCTATTTTTATATCCATCTCTTTTTTTTCAAATCTTATTATTTCCTTTTTTATTAAATATATCATATAATTAAACACATTTTCCAATTCATTCATATAATTATTAATTCTTTCATAATAATAATTATATCCATCCATAAAATGTTCGTAATCATCATTAAATGACTGTAATTCATCACATATTTTATTATAACATTCTAATAATGTCTCATGTTCTTCATACATTCTTTTATATTTCTCATCAAATGTAAAATTACCATGTTCCAAATCATTAATTATCTCATCCGACTTTAATACTATTATTGACTCTGAATCTGTTTCTGCATCACTTTCTTCTGATTTTATTAAATCCATATTTTTAATTACTCATATTTTTTATTTTTTTTCAATTTTTTTATATTATATCTCTAAAAATATCGGAATATTATTCTCCATTTTTTTACAATCTTTTTCTAAAAAAAAAGATATTCCCATTTTATATCCATTTATCTACACGATTTTTTATCACATTTTTTACAATTTTTTTACATTCATTCAATTCATTTTCACTTATTTCACTATTATCTTCCAAAAAATCAACCATCAAATCTTCATATAATGCATCATATATTTCCTTCTCATTTACCAATTTTGTTTTCACATTATTAAATCTATTTTCACAAACATAATTCAATATTATCGATATATATCTGTTTTTTACTTTTGGTGCAAGTTCTACCCTTTCCATCTTTATTTCATTAAATGACGGATTTTTATACTTAAATATACTCCTATTTTCACCCTTTATCATCTTTATTACATAACCTTCCGCATTATTTCCTTTAATCTTTGGCAATCCATATTGCATATATACCATCGATTCAAATACCGGATCCAATTTTAATATTTCATCAATCACATCAATCTTTATTATTGGCACCAATTTTAATTCAAACACCGATAATAATTTTATTAATTTATCAAAATCATAATAAAATATTTCCCCAGAATTTAACATTATCTTTATATCAAACACCATATAATCATTATTTGGTATATAATCAATTCCCTTTTGAATTTTTATTGAACCATTTTCCTTCTTTCCATTATAATTACCACCAAATAATTCACCATATATCTGTATTTGATTCAAATCCTTATACTCCTTTTTTATTTCTTCATTTATCCCCAACATGTCTTTTTTATATTTTTCCAATATCTTTTCATAATTCATAAAATATTCACCATTTTTCAATATACCATGTCTTCTACATCCAACTATCTCATCCGTTCCTCTGCATATAAACGATAAATTTGTTCCATGTATCTTTTCTGTTGCAACCCATAATTCCATTTTATCCATTTCTTTTATTTTTTTATCATTAATCATATGCTCATACTCTGAAAACATTATATTTATCTTTATTTATATTTTTTTATTTCCATTTTTTTTAATCATTTTTTGAAAAAAATGACTCAATTTTTTACAACCATCCTAATATATTTATGAATAAATATTATGAAATCCATCATAATAACTCCATAAAATTATACGGCAATACCAAAAAAAAATATTTAGTATTATTAAAATATCATGATCAATTAAAATTTGAACGCATCATATTTTTATCAAACATGATATTTGTCATTAATAAAATGTTGTATTGTATGATTAGATGTGAAAATGGTGGGTATTATTACAACCAACGTTGTTGTGATGAAGCCTATGAATTTTACTTTCAAATAGTTGAAAAAAATATTGATAAATATGATTCCGATATTTTTAACTCTGATTATTGTAATTATGACGGATTATCCTATAAATGGAATAATATTAAAAATTCTTACACCAGTATATCCGGAAAAGAATGCATAATATTGGATTTTTGGGATTTGGATGAATTCGATAAACATAAAAAATATTTCCGAGAAAATATTTGGAAAGAACTTGTTGAAAAATACTGGCACCCAAATAAAATTTTTAACCTTTAATAAAAAAATTGATTTATTCCACAACAAATTTATACAATTCAAAGTATTATTTATTTTGAATAAAAAAATAAATAATTTTTTTTATTAATAATATTCTAATCTTATTTTAAATTCTTCTGATACCACATTTATTCCAACCTCATTTAACTCTTTTTTTGTTTTTTCCAATATAGTTATCTCATTTTCCGTCAATTTAATGTTTTTTGTTAATTCTTCTCCCATTCTTTTTATTTCCTCAAAATATCCATCATCCGTTTTCATTATTCTTTTTAATTTCATCGCATGATATTCTTTTACTTCTATTCCATTTTCCAAATCCAATGGAATTTCCATTTTTGTCATTTCTTCAAACTCCTTCTCCGATAATTTTTTTATATGAATCAAATAAAATAATACATCCGCATATTTTTCCACAGTCTCTAATTCAACATTTCTTTCTTTTAACTCAAATTGTCCACGATCCGTCGTATAATAACAAAAATCCGAATTATGAATATCTTTGTCATAATCAATAGCATAATACAATCCAATTGGAAAATTACATCGATCTTCTTTTATTTCATAATTCATATTTATTACGTTCCCATTATACATAAATACATCATATCTTAATTTTGAACAAAGTGGATATATATCAATATACTTATCCAATTCTTTGTCAACTATTATTATATAATCGACTTTAATATTTATTCCATGCACCATTCTCTATAATTATTTTTTATATTCATTGAATTTTATTTCAATTTTTTTGCAAATAAAAAAAAAGATTAATATTTCATTTCATTTTGTCAATTATTTTATTCATTTCCAACAATTCTTTTTCTAATCTTTTTATCTCATTATCTTTTTCCAAAATCTTTATTTCCAATAAAAACTTTTCTGATAATATTCCTTTTTTTTTTATCCTATTATCCAAAATTTTTACATCTCTGTTTATTAATCGTTTTATTTGTATTATTATATCAATAATTATATTCATCTCTTTTGATGTTTCTGGCTTTTGTAATAATAATTGTTTTATTATATCCAAATATGTTTCCGGTATCGGACTATTATCTTCAATTATTAATATCATTTCATAATGACTTATTTTTTTAACATTAAATGAATTATGATCATTATCATAAGACCTATGACCAATAAATATATTGCCATTTATGTCAATACGGATATAATAATCATCAAATATCAAATTTTCTGATAAACTATGAAAACCAATAACCTTGCGATATAGGTCTTTAATCTCAATATCAATTATATTTTTACCAATATATTTTTTATTCATTTTTTTAACATTTATAAAAAAAAAAATAAATCCATTTTAATTAATAATTCACTTGTATTTATTGTCCATAAAAAAATGAATGTTATTTCATTTCACCAATTATTTTAATACACTTTCCAACATATTTATTTTAGTTTCCATTTTACTAATTTCAGTTTCCAATATATTTATATGTTTTCCCAAATTATTATAATCATTAATTTCATTTTTTATTTTTTCTTTTATATTTTTAATAATTTCAATAATTTCATTCATTTCTTTTGATCTTTCTGGCTTTTTTGATAAAAATTGTTTTATAATATTTAAATATATTTCCGGTATCGGAATATTATCTTCAATTTTTAATATTTCTTCATATTGTTTAATTGACGGATATTCAAACATTTTATAGGATTTACTACTAATAGATATATCGCTATTTTTTGTAATTATAATCATAAAATCGTTAAATTCTAAATTACAATAATTTTTATATGTTTCATCATCACGCGATAAATTTAATACTTTTTCAAATACAATTTCAATTTTATCCATAATATATTCACTTTTTTAATTCATTTACAAAAAAAATAAATCCATTTTAATTAATAATTCACTTGTATTTATTCTCCATAAAAAAATATTTTATTTCACCAATTATTTTAATTCACTTTCCAATATACTTAAATGTTTTTCCAAATTTTTCTGATTATTAATCCGATTTTTTGTTCTTTCTTTTATATCTTTAATATAATTAATAATTTTATTCATTCTTTTTGATGTTTCTGGCTTTTGTAATAATAATTGTTTTATGTCATTTAAATATATTTGTGGTATGGGAATATTATCTTCGATTTTTAATATTTCATTATATAATGATAATGACTTTTGAAATTCGTAATGCTCTCTACAACTAACAATAATATTTCCATTTTTATAAATTATAATAATGTAATAATGAAATACATATCTCTTATGAACTACTCTTCTTAATATTGTTTTAAATACAATATCGTTATCCATATTTACTTTTTCAATACATTTGCAAAAAAAAATAAATCAATTTTAATTAATAATTGACCTGTATTTTTTCTCCATAAAAAAAAATGAATACTATTTTATTTCATTATTAATGATTTTATTTCTGTAATCATTTTATTCTTTTCCATAATTACATTATCCTTTTCCGAAATTATTTTTTTATTTTGTAATAATTTCTCTCTCATAAGAAAAATTTCACAATCTTTTTCCATATTTTTCTCAATTTCATCATCAATTATTTTTTTATTTTCCATAATTTCATTTTTCATTTCTGTAATTATTTTTTCATATTGTAATAATTTCTCACTCATTAGATGAATTTCATGTTCCTTTTCCATAATTTGATTCTCTTTTATACAGATATTTTTTAGGTTTTCATCATCTTTTTTCAAAATTTCTGCATCTTTTTCCTGAAGTTTTAATTCCAATAAATATATATTTGCCATTAATCTTTTATAATTTTCATTCTCACTTAAACTCAAATCAATAACCGTTTTTTTATTTGTTATCTCATTTTTTATTTTTTCTTTTATATCTTTAATATTATCAATAATTTTATTCATTCTCGGTGATATTAGTGGCCTTTCTGACCAGAATTGTTTTATAATATTTAAATATATTTCTGGTATGGGAATATTATCTTCAATTTTTAATATTTCATTTTCAAATGATGTCTTTTGGGATTCATCATACTCTTTACATCTAACAATAATATTGCCATTTTTGTAAATTATAATAATGTAATCATGATATACATATCTGTCATGAACCACTCTTCTAAATCCTGTTTTAAATGCAATATCATTATCCTCCATACTTACTTTTTCAATATATTTGCATAAAAAAATAAATCAATTTTAATTAATAATTGACTTGTATTTTTTCTTAATATAAAAAAAATGAATACTATTTTATTTCATTATTAATGATTTCATTTCTGTAATTATTTTTTCTTTAATTTCATTTTCCGTTTTTTTAATTATCTCATCTTTTTCAAAAATTTCCTCATTTTTTTTCTTTATTTCCTCATCTTTTTTCAAAATTTCTGCATCTTTTTTTCTGATTTCCTCATCTTTTTTCAAAATTTCTGCATCTTTTTCCTGAAGTTTTAATTCCAATAAACATATACTTGCCATTAATCTTTTATAATTTTCAGTCTCACTTGCAGTCAAATCAATAACTCTTTTTTTATCCATTATCTCATTTTTTATTTTTTCTTTGATATTTTTAATATTTTCAATAATTTTATTCATTCTCGTTGATATTGGTGGCCTTTCTGACCAGAATTGTTTTATAATATTTAAACATATTTCTGGTATTGGAATATTATCTTCGATAATTAATATATTACTTTCAAATGATGTCTTTTGGGATTCATCATACTCTTTACATGTAACAATAATATTGCCATTTTTGTAAATTATAATAATGTAATCATGATATACATATCTGTCATGAAATACTCTTCTTAATATTGTTTTAAATACAATATCATTATCCATATTTACTTTTTCAATACATTTACAAAAAAATAAATCCATTTTAATTAATAATTGACTTGTATTTTTTCTCCATAAAAAAAATGAATACTATTTTATTTCATTATTAATGATTTTATTTCTGTAATCATTTTATTCTTTTCCATAATTACATTATCCTTTTCCCGAAGTTTAAATTCCAAACTTGCTATTGTGACTTTATTTTTTGTCTCATTTTTTATCTCATTTTTTATTTTTTCATACATATATTTAATAATCTCAATTATTTCATCCATTTCTTTCAATGTTTTTGGCTTTTGTGATAATATTATTTTCATAATTTTAAAATCTGTCTCTGATATCGGAATATAATCTTTAATTTCTAATATTATATTTTCATTTGATACAAGTATATCACACTTATTTTTATAAGTTGTTTTACCAATATATAAATATCCATATTTCCTAATTAAAACATTATAAATATTATACATTAATTTATTGTCTAAAATAGGCGTAAATATAACCATAATATCCCTTGATTCATCAAAAAAACCAAAATTTTTATTCTCTAGTTTAAAATTCGGGTCAATTTCCATTTTTTTGGGATATTCTTTAAAAAAATAAATCAATTTTAATTAATAATTGACCTGTTATTTTATAAATAAAAATTATCACTCAATTATTTATTAAAATCGATTTACATATTTATTATAATAAACAAAAAAATGGATAAAAGACAATTTACAAATAATAAAGATTTATTTGAATTAATTATCGATATTTTAGAATATTACAAAGATATCGATTATTTTCAACCAAATAATCCTATATATTATCGTTGGGTAAATTCTTTTGACGATATCGAATCTAATGAATTCAAATACTTTTGTTATACTAAATTAATACTAATTAAATCCAATCTCCATAATTTTAATGATGATATTGTCGTTATTTTTGTTTTATTTGAAATATTATATCATAATAATGATATCACTAAAATAAATCCTAATTATCATCAATTATTTTATTATGATAATAATTTTTGTTATCATGATAAACTATTAATTGCCATATTAAATTATGAAAATATTAGTCACGATCATTTAAATTATAATGATGATAATTATTTTCATCAATTAAATCATCTTATTAAAATTAATAATATAAATATTTTTCACAAAAAATATGGTTATATTTACGTATTTTTTATAAAAAAAGAAAATAAAAAAAATATAATCATACAATATAATGAACATAATTATAAATATGTTACACTAAATTATAAACAAAATATTTTTTATGTAAAAGATATTATCAATTTATTTTATTTTGTTCAATCCGATATTTTTTATGGCGACTAAATTTTTTATTTTTTTATTCATTTTTTTTATTTATTTTTCCAAAAATAAAATATCAATACATGAAATATTCTCTCCCCGAACAAATGTGGTGTTTTATACACTTTTCAGTTTTATTGTTTATTACCATTAATGGTCACAAAATTTATTTTTTCAATTTTTTACAGTTCAAACACTGTAAGTCAAATCAGTAAGTCATCTGTATTAAATTTTATATAAATATAAAAACATTAATACTATAATAATGGACAAATATGTTTGTCTAATATGTAATAAAAAATATGCTTCGTTAAATTCTCTAAATAATCATAAAAGAAATTATCATAATAATGAAGAAGATAAAAAATATAAATGTGATTATTGTATTAAAGAATATGTTTTTAGACAATCAAAACATAAACATCAAAAAAAATGTAAAAATAATCCAACTGTTATAAATACAAATAATAATATTAATAATACGATAAATAATAATACAATAAATAATACAATTAATAATATTATTAATAATAATAATATAACAAATAATTATAAAGTAATTATTAATTTTAATAGTAAAGAAGACAAAGAAGCACCAAATAAAATATTTTCGGAAGAAGATAAATTTAAAATTTCAAAAATGCCATATTATGACATTATTCCAAAAATGCTTGAAACAAAATTAAAATATAAAGAATTAAATAATGTTAAAATTAATAATTTAAAAGACAAATTCGCATTTGTTTATAAAAATGGTAAAATGGAATGTGTTTCTAAGGAGTATGCAATCCAAAATTTATATAATAATTGTTATTGGGGGTATTCTGACATTTATTATGATTTACATCCAATTTCAGAAAAAGTTAAAAAACAATTTGATATACTTACTGAACGATTTGAAGACGAAGAGGATAAAAATACGGTTGAAGTTGAAAATGTCTCGTATAAAAACATGAAAAAATATAATGAAAATAAGACACTTTTATTATTATATAATAATAAATTTGATTAAGTTAAATTTTACTATAATAATATAAAAATACATAAATATTTTTTGATCCATATTTATTAAAATTTATTGGAGCATTATTTTCCGTTGTTAAAATATAATTATCTTCTTCAAAATCTCTGTCAATTTTATATTTTATTGGTAAATATTCTTCCAAATATTTTACCACATATGGATATAATTTATTTTCAATCTCATTTTTTGGAAAACAAATATTATTTATTTCTCCTTTATTTGATAATACATTGCACAATTCATATTTATATGTATCAATGTCATATGCACTCATAGCATGTGATAATCTTTCTAACTCTATTTTACCAAAATATACTTTGTTTATTTTTATATATTCATGCATTTTTTCTAATTCCATTACATCTTTTTCCTCTTTTTCCTTAATTTTTATCTCCATATTTTTCATTTCCAATTTATTTATTTCCTTTTTTATTTCCGACATTTTTTGATATAATTCTTTTAATTCTTTATTTAAATCTTCCATTATTTTTATTAAATATTATTTTTATATTGTATTATGGAATTCAACACTCCTTTAATTATTAATATTACTTCCTGACAAAATTTATTACATTTGTGTTACCCAAAGAAATCAGAGTTGGTTCCTGTATTTATTTGGGTAAAGGTAAAAACGGATCAAAAAATCCAAAAATATTTAATGTAAGACTTTGAATTATCTTTACTATTTTTTTATAAATAATAATCCCAATGATCATGGAACCATCATATTAATAAAAATGAGTTCAATACCAACTTTTTTACAAAAAATTGATTAATAATTTCAAATAAAAAATAAATAAAATTATTAATAATGGATAATATTATTAAAAAATTATTAAATTTTTATTTGAATAAAGAAAATAAAGATAATTTATACAAATATTTTCGACTTAATCATACTATTCAAAATAATGAATATGATACACAATTTGATGATTTATGTAATAAAAATATAATAATTTTAAAAACAAAATTAAATGATAATGATTCAAGAATTGTATTTTGTTTATTCAAAACTTTATTTGACAATGATGATCCATTTAATATATTTAATTTAATTAATGATTTGTTAATACCGGAAATATTGGAAAAAGAAAATATAAATAAATATGACGGTATTTCTTTACAAAATATTAAACAAATACACAATATTGATGCCTATGATTTTACAAAATATGGCAATGAATGGAACGAATATATTTATGAACGTTTAACAAATAATTCATCAATTAAAATAATTCAAGAAAATCAAATACCAAATGTTGTAACATATAAAAATTATCCTTTTCTGAAAAATATAAATAGTGCAATTGTGTCTTCACAAACTATTTTTACCATTCAAGATATTATCCAACATTTTTAAATAATTTTATTTTTTTATCCAAAACTATCAAGGTTTTATATAAAACAAAAGTATGGCCAATTATCTTTTTAATCACTCAATTTTTATATAAAATGGATTATATATTTTTATTACATTAAAACAAAAATAAGAATGGAATCAAATAAAAGACGAAAAACTAAAAAAGAATTTACTCTTGACAAAGATTTATTCAATCTTATTATTCATATTTTAAATTATTATAAAAATAAAGAATTAAATTATTCCAGTAATTATAAATATCATCAACAGTATAATCTTAATAGTATTAGAAATAATTTAGACATATTTAACTATCTTTGTTCAAGAAAATATATTTTAATTAAATCTAAACTAAATTCCAATGATATGATGGTTATTTATGCCTTATTCCAAATATTATATGATAACTCAACAAACAATATTTCTTGTCCTGTTTTTCAATATAAACATGGTAAATTAGATATTATTAAAGCTATTTTACGTCATGAAAAAATAGATTATAGACATTTATATGACAATGATGATGACAATAGTGATGATAACGGTTATAATAGTGATGATGACATTAATTATTATGATGAATTTATTGATTTATTGAATAAAAATAATATTAATATTTATGACAATAAATATTCAGATTTTTACATATCATTTATTAAATATTACGGTAAAGGTTATTCATCTTGTCACTATTATAATCAAAAAAATTATAAAGATATTTTATGGTTAAATCCATTTTATGGGTCACCTTTAATTGATAAAACTAAATTTAAAATAGAACATGAACAAAAAATATATCTTATCGAAGACATTATTAATTTATTTGAATTTGTCGAATAAATTATTTTATTTTTTTAACAAATTTGTCCAATTACCCACATTTTATTTTTTTTTTGAATTCGTTTGTCTATTTTTAAATAAAAAATAAAAATATATAATGAATTGTATATCCCAAATTCATAATTTTCTTTATCTTGGTTCAATGGATTCTACTAAAAAAAATGTGTTATTAAATAATGATATTACATATGTTTTTCATATCGGATTTACTATTTCTGAATCTGATAAATTGCAACATGTAAAATATAATTATATTGACATGGATGATAATTCCTTTAATAAAGATAAAATGATTGAAAATGGATTAATTATTACTCAAACTATAAACAATTTGGATTTACATAAAGAAAAAATATTAATTTGCTGTTTAATGGGACGAAGTAGAAGTGCCAGTATGGTTGTATTTTATTTATTATATAATAACCCAAAATTATCCTATTACGATGCAATTATATTTATTAAAAAAATAAGAAGTATTAGTATTAATCAATCATTTGCCGATAAATTACAAGAATATTTTATTGAAAATGGTTAATAATATTTTATCTCTAAATTATTTTTCATTTATGATATCATATATTGTCCGAATATCAGTTTCCAATATTTTTTTTATTTTTTCATTTAAATATGTCTCAAAACTTTTTTTTTCAGTTTTATAATATACAATATAATCACATATATAAGAAAATAAATCATACTCTATTGGATACAATCTTTTATCAATATAAATTCCAAATAATCCATTATAATTCAATGTTTTATGTCTTTTTAAATTTCTCAAAATATCGACAAACATATTACGTTTAATCACAGTTTTTCTTCTATTCCCTAAATTATATAATCCTACTTCCATTTTACGATTTTTTTTTCGTTTAGTATTAAAAATACGCAATAATTGTTTTAATTCCATTTTTTATTTCAGTAAATTTATATTTAATTAAATCCATTTTTTTATAATTTAATTACTCATTTTATTAATATTTTACCAACATTGAATTATTACTCATAATTAACATAAAATTGATTTATATATTTTTCACATTTTTTTTAAAAAAATGAAAAAAATATTTAAAGGTGAAAAAGATTTATTTAATCTTGTTATTTATATTTTAAATCAATATAAAAATAAAGAGTCTAATATACTATCGTCTAACCATAAATTTTACAAAATACGTCATGTAAAAAACATTTTTTCACCATATGACTCTTATTATGATATCAATTGTCAATTTATGTTTGATAAGGATTTTTCCAAATTATTATTGATTGAAACAAAACTAAATATCCAAGACGTTGCCGTTATTTTTGATTTATGTAAAATATTATATAATGATGGTAATGACCATTATTTAGTATCATCAATATGCACACTTTTTAAATCCATACTTGATTATGAAAATATTAGTTATGAAGATATTCATGATAATATTTATATTGATCATTCTGAATATCATAATTTATCTGACATTATTGAAAAAAATAATATAAACTATTTTGACATAAAATATGCAAATATTTATATTAATTTATTCAAGTCATACTATGATGATCATAAATATGAAGAATGTTTTGATACTGAAGGATATTTTATATATTCTATTCAAGATATCATTGATTTATTTGAATAATTTTATTTTTTCCCCAAATAAGATACATTCCTTTCACCAATATACTAAAATATCCACATAAAAATACCGTTAATTCCAAATTATTTGTCATTATTTTTATTTAATCATTTTTTTACCATCATTTTTTTAAAAAATAAAAAAATATTAATTTAATCTTGTTATTTATCATTTCATTAATAACATTCCTTTTGTCATTACAGTAAAATATACTGTTAATTCCAAATTATCTATCATAAAACATATTAATAATGGCACCATATAATATAAAGTATTTAAACTAAACATCATCATATTTTCATTCATCATAAATGGTAAAATAAATCCTACCCTTTTAAAATTAATTAATGAATCATATGTTTTTAAAATCAATAAATAAAATACCGAAATTAATATTATAAAACTTGGTATATCCAAATATTGACTATCATCCAATGTATAAGATAATAATCCTACTATCGGACAAATAAATAAATTTGTTACCATTAATGGAGTTATTTTTTCATCAGTTGCCATTATTATTGATAATAAACCCAATTCCTGTGATATAAATGTATATGATACTGTTCTTTCTATCATTTCTCTGTCAACTTCAACCAAATTTGTCTTTACTTTATTTTTTATAATTTTAATTCTTTTAAATGAATATACAACTCCTATTAATGCCAATACTATTATTATTTTCATTTTTATTTTTATTTTTCATTTTCTTTTTTATTTAATCATTTTTTTTATAATTTCATTACTCATTTATTATCGATATGTTACCGGATGTATTTTTATTTCTTCCGATATTATATTTTTATTCAACTCTTTTTTTGTCTCTTTTAATATATTTTCATATTCTTTTGTCAATTTTATATTTTTTTCAAACTCTTTTTTTATTTCTTCATAATATTTTCTGTTTTCCATTATTTTTCTTATTTTTTCAAATAATTCACAATCATTTTCTTTTTTATTTATTATGTCTTCAAGATGTTTTTCCGACATATTATTCATATATGCCATATATATAAATATATTTTCATCCGTTTCCAATTTCTCTTTCCATTCATTATCAATATCAATATCAAAATTCATATTTATTTCATTTTCATTCATCATTTTTATTTTATGCCTTATTTTTGAACAAATCCTATAAATATCCGAATATTCATCCAATTTTTTATCCACTTTTATCACATAATATATCACATATTTATTCATTATTGTATTTATATTTATATTTTTCTTTATATCAAAAAAAAATATAAACTTGATTATCCTCCACGTAATCTCAACACCAAATGTAATGTTGACTCCTTTTGGATATTATAGTCAGATAATGTTCTACCATCTTCCAATTGTTTTCCCGCAAATATTATTCTTTGTTGGTCTGGTGGTATTCCCTCCTTATCCTGAATTTTCTGTTTTACATTATCAATCGAATCAGATGGCTCAACTTCCAATGTTATTGTTTTTCCTGTCAATGTTTTTACAAATATCTGCATTATATTATTTATATATAATTTATTTCTAATCTACTTTTTATTTTAAAATAAATCAATTTTTTTCCATTTTTTCCAAAAAAACATACAATTTATATGCTATGTATAATTTTATGCATAATTTTTACTGTTATCAAATTTATAATATATCCTGTCACTATTATCGGTATTATTACCGGTATTATTCCATAAATTAATACATATTTTATTATTATTACCATATTTAATAATAATGTAGCTATTACTGATATTATTAAATTTAATCCCGTTGTCAACATATTATCCAATTTAAATGATACATCTGTAAAATACTGTTTTTCATAATATATTATTATATCTCCAAACATAAATGACTCTGGTTTTATTTTTGATTTACACGTAAATATATTAAATATTATACGTTTATTATTATATTTTTTTATATCTTGGTCCATATTCATTTCTAATCAACTCTTTTTTAATAAATCAATTTTTTTCCAAAAAAACATTGTAAATTTATAATAATATATTGTCCAATGACAGTATACAATCATACATTGCTATTGTTCCATTATATATAAAAATTATTATGTCTCCTATTATCATCATCGTATAACAATATATGTTTGTTATTATACTAAATGCAAAATGTGTCGTTAAATTCAACAATGTTCTAAACATATTGTCCAAAAATGACATAATATATGAGTTTTTAAATTTCTGTTTTTCATAACTTACATAAAATATTATTATATCTCCATACTCAATATCCTCTTCACAATTCATTTTTAACGTAAAAATATTTATTTTTATGGCTTTACTATTTATATATTCAGTTTCTTCTTCATTTTCAATATTCTCCAAATTTGAACTACAAATACCCATTTTTATTCCTATTTATCCAATTAAATTAAATCATTTTTTTTTATTTTTTATACTCATATTTTAATATTTTTAACCATCAAAAAAAAAACAATATATCTTTATGGCAATATATTATCCAACGATACTATACATTTATATATTGCTATTGTTCCATAATATATCAAATCACATGTATCTCCCAACACTTTAAATGTATATGCTAATGCATTATATATTACAGTAATTCCTAAATGTGTTGATAAATTTAATACTGTTCTCAACATATTATCCAATCCTGATAAAATATATGATTTTTTAAAATATTTTTTTTTATAACTAACATAAAATATTTTAATATCACCATATTGAAATTTATCTGACTGTAATACTTCTTTTAATGTAAATATATTAAACATATATGTCTTACTATTATGATAATAGGATTCATTATAATTTAATGGATTAACTGGATTAACTGAGTTATCTGGTTTTGACATCTTAATTTTATTTTCCATTATTTTAAAAAATATAATCAATTTTTTTATTTAATTATACTCATTATTTTTTCAATAATTTCCATACATTATATTCCATACATTTCTCATTTTTTTTATACTTTTTTTTAATTCTTCCGTCAAACTTAATCTCACATGATATGCTGTTACCATTATTTTCTTTTTTTTTAATGTTATTTCATGTTTTTCATCCACATACATATTTTCCATATTTAATCCTCTTGGTAATATTACTTCATCATCATAACATGATAAATTATTTAATTTTATAAATGGTATTCCATCATCCAAATGTAATATAAAAAAACAACACGGTTTTATTAGATATTTTTCTTTCAATTCCTTTAATATTTCTTCCACAATTATCATCGTTACCATAATAGTCAATGACGTTATTATAGCCACACCTAATGCTATACCCGCTTTTGTCCCTATTTTTATTAAATAATGATATCTTGCACTTGATGTTAATGGTGCTATCATTAATCTTGGTAACAATTTTAGATATTTTGTCTTGTCAATTATTGAATAATAATATCCCAAATACTCATTACTTGTTGTTGATATATATCCTTTTTGAATTCCGTAATTTATTGGATCTATCTTCATTCCCTTATCCTTAAACCCCCTGTATAATATCATTCCATCTTCCGATAAAGGTGCAATCATAAACATTTCATCCATTGCATTTATTGTTTTATCAATTATTTCATTCTCTTTTTGGTTGTCATTATTTAAATATTTATTTATTTTATCATACAAATCATGTGAATATTTTAATATTTTGTCATTTGCTGTAGTATCACCATACGTATTAAATAATATGTCTGATAAAAAATTATATTTACTTGATAATATATCTTTTTTTAAATAAAATGCATCCTTGTATTTACTTTCCAAATATTTATTATTTATACCACTTATTATTTCACTATTTTTTATATATGCCTTTAATACACCATTTATTACTTCACCTTTCTCAAATCTAAATATCTTCCTTTCACTATTTTTTATTTCCATCATGTCATTTTCATCCATTAATTCTTTTTCAAATAACAAATGATACTGTTTATTTTTTATTGTCCTTTTAAATGATAAATGATGTCTTATTGTCGTATATACACATTCCAATATACTACAATTATTTAACCAATTTTTTGAATACAATATACCCTTTTTATCAATTATTCCAAATAATACTATATTATTATTAAATTTTATCCATCTCTTTATTTTTTCATCATCATCCGTTATATTTATATCTTTATTTTAAGAAAAAAATAAAAAGTTACAATTATATCAATAGTTTAGTATATGTTTTACCTTTGGCATAATCTGTCACTAACTTGTCTAATAAATCAATATATATTTCAATATCTTCTTCATCATAACTAAATTTATTATCAAATAAATAAAATGGTTCATTGATATATTTACTTTTAAATGATGTAATATAATTTAATGCCATTAAATAATATTTATTCGCATTTTCTTTGTTTTCTTCAATAATTTCATAATACTTTCCTAAATATAAAAATGCTTTCCAATTTTTATATTTATATAATGGCGAATTTTCAACCTTCTTTAAATAATTAAACCCAATTCCATATTTTTCTAATTCCCAATTATATATTCCTAAATATTCATACAAATCAGCATGATTACAATATTCACTATTAATACTATCCAATAAATTTTTTCCATTATTTATGTGTTCTATTTTACATTTATCCATAAAATATTTTGCCAATAATATTTTTGCATTCGATTTAAAATATATATTCTCATTTGAAAATTCATTTAATTTATCAAATTCCTCATTTATTAAATAATACCTCACAACATACCATTTTATTTTTTCACAGTCAATTTTGTGTCTTAATTTTTTTATTCCGTATATCCAACATTCAACTGCATTTTCTTTTAACCCATAATTATAATATATTAATCCTAAATTTATAATACAATCCATAAATATATTTATTTTATAATTTAAAGAATTAAAACCACCACTATAACCAAAACAATAATCCAAACATTGATCAAAATAATCATTCCAATTTCGATTTAAATCAATATTATATACTAAATCTGTCAATATTTTTATCCCTTTTTCATAATGTGCTTCAAATAATGCATAATATTTTGCCAATTCATATTTATCATCAATATTATTTTCACTTTTTATCATTTTAATTAAATTAGTTTCCATAATTTTATTAAATTCTTTTTCCATTTTTACCTTTTCTTGACTTTTATACAAAAAAATATTTCATTTTTTTTTAAAAAAATAAGCCAAAAATTTATTATTTAACCAAAGGATAATGTATTTGATAATTTATTTTTTTAACACAATCATTTGCCAATGTATTTAACCGACTAATATTGTCTTTAATAAATTCTTCATCATAACTAAATTTTTTATCCGGTAAATACAACAAATTAATATCATAATCTCTTTGTGATATTAAATAGTCCAATGCTTTTAAATAATATTTATGAGCATTTCTATAATCATATTCAATATTATTATAATATTCTCCCAAATATAAAAACCCTCTCCAATTTTTGCGGTTTCCTGGTATAACCGGAGATTCAAGTCTTTTTAAATAAGTCAATGCTACCGAATATTGTTCTGATTTGTAATAATATATCCCTAAACATTCAGATATATCAGGATTAAACATTGACATATTTGATAACAATGATTTCCCTTTATCAATGTCTGATGCACTTTCTAAATAATATTTTCCCAATAATATTTTTGCAATACTCGACGTGTTATTATTAATCTCATTTAATAAAAATTCCTCCATTTTATCAATTTCATTATTTATTAAATAATATCTTGCAACATATTCTTTTATTTTATCAGAATCAAATCTGTCTCCCAATTTTTTTATTCCGTATCTCCAACATATAATCGCATTTTCTTTTAATCCATAATTATAATATATTAATCCTAAACATATTATACAATTCCTAAAACGATATATTCTTTCACTTTGATTTTCATAACCATATTTTTTCCAAATATCATCAAAATAATCACTCCAATTTCGATTTAAGTCAATATTATATACTAAATCTGTCAATATTTTTATCCCTTTTTCATAATGTGTCTCAAATAATCCATAATATTTTGCCAATTCATATTTACTATTGACACTATTTTCACTTTTTATTTTTTTAATTAATCTTGTTTCTTTTATTAAATTAAATTCTTCTTCCATATTACTTTTTTTTCACCCAATAAAAAAAAAGATTTCAATTTTTTTATTCATTCTTTTTCAATTTTTCCAATCTATCAATAGATAATAATTGCGATACTAATCTATTTATTAATTCAATGTTTTCTTCAATATTTTGTTTTTGTTCGGGATAAATATATTTTATTTTCAATAAATACATTTCATTATTATGATATCTTAATAATATTAATGAATTCATTGCTTTTATATAATATTTATACGCGTTTTCATAATCATTTTTAACATTTATATAAAATTTTCCCAAATATAATGATGCTTTCCAATTATATGCGGAATAAACCGAACATGAAACAACTTTGTCTAAATATACAAACGAAATTGCATATTTTTCTAACCCATAATAATATATTCCTAAATATTCATATATATCAATAAATTCTTTATTATTTAATAACAAAATTCCATAATTAATATCAGTTTTGCTTTCAATATAATATTTTCCCAATAATAAACTCGCATAATAATAATTGTCATTTAATATGTCATTTAATAAAAATTCCTTCATTTTGTCAATTTCATTATTTATTAAATAATAGTTTGCAATATATTTTTTAATAGTTATTATAAAATATCTTGATATAGAGTAACATATATTATCCGTTCTTTTTAATATATAACTACAATCATTTTTAAATTTTCTTTCCGTATTTATCCAACATTCAATTGCCTTTTCTTTTAATCCATATTCATAATATATTAAACCCAATGTTTCCATTATGCATATATAATTTACTTTTCTTTCTGTTTGATAATAATTATACCGACCACAAAAATAATCATACCAATTTCTATTTAAATCAATTTCATTAATTGTATCCTCCAATATTTTTATCCCTTTTTCATAATGTGTTTCAAATAATCCATAATATTTTGCCAATTCGTGTTTACTATTGATACTATTTTCACTTTTTATTTTTTCAATTAATCTTGTTTCTTTTATTAAATTAAATTCTTCTTCCATATTACTTTTTTTTCACCCAATAAAAAAAAAGATTTCAATTTTTTTAAAAAAAGTTGAAAATTAATTATTTTTTTATGCCATATGACACTAATATGTCTAATAAATAAATATTTTTTTCAATATTTTCTTCATCATTGTCAAATTTTCTATCCAATAAATATTTATTATTTATACAGCGGTTTCTAAATGTTATGATATTATCCAACGCTTGGCAATAATATTTATACGCATTTTCATTATTTTTTTCAATATTTTCATAATATTTTCCCAAATATAATAATGTTTTCCAATTTTGCCATTTTACTATTGATAAATATACAGATTGGACTTTTTTTAAATAAGTAAATGCAATTCCATAATTTCTTGATTCATAATAATATATTCCTAAATATTCAAATAAATCTTCATGATAACCACTATTTAGTAATGATATTCCATTGTTAATGTCTCCCAATTCTATATAATATTTTCCCAATAAGAATTTTGCATCATTTTTAAAAGATGTATTATTATTAATCTCATTTAATAAAAATTCCTTCATTTTATCAATTTCATTATTTATTAAATAATATTTTGCAACATGCGATTTTATTTCTATAGAATCTGATTCAAATTCAAATTCTGCCATTTTTTTTATTCCATATAACCAACATTCAATTGCATTTTCTTTTAAACCATAATTGTAATATATTAATCCTAAATATATTATACAATTCTTGAAATGATATATTCTTTTACTTTGATATTCTTCATCTTCATATTTTTTCCAAACACCAAAATAATCATTCCAATTTCGATTCAAGTCAATATTATTATATACTAAATCTGTTAATATTTTTATCCCTTTTTCATAATGTGTTTCAAATAATCCATAATATTTTGCCAATTCACAATTATTATAAATATTATTTTTTCTTTTTATTTCTTCAATCAATCTTGTTTCTTTTATTAAATTAAATTCTTCTTCCATATTACTTTGTTTTCACACGATAAAAAAAAATATTTCAATTTTTTTACATTTTTTTCATTTTTCATAATAAAATATAAATATTTAAATATGTTTTATTACTCACATTATTCAATTCTTGGCAAGTTTATGCATAAAAACAGCCCAAGGCTGTGGGATTGCATATATCTGCCACAAACTTAATAAAAAAAGAAAAAAATAAAAAAATAAAAAAATAAAAAAATAAAAAAATAAAAAAATAAAAAAATAAAAAAGAAAATAAAAGAAAAATAAAAGAAAAATAAAAGAAAAATAAAAGAAAAATAAAAGAAAAATAAAAGAAAAATAAAAGAAAAATAAAAAAATAAAAAAGAAAATAAAAAAATAAAAAAGAAAATAAAATATTTGAATACATTTTATTACTCACATTATTCAATTCTTGGCAAGTTTATGCATGAAAACAGCCAAAGGCTGTGGGATTGCATATATCTGCCACAAACTTAATAAAAAAAGAAAAAAATAAAAAAATAAAAAAATAAAAAAATAAAAAAGAAAATAAAAAAATAAAAAAGAAAATAAAAAAATAAAAAAGAAAATAAAAAAATAAAAAAGAAAAAAAAGAAAATTATAAAATAAATTTACAATTTGGACAATAATTTCCGCCATTTTTTATGTATATGTCAATACAATTATAACAAAAACTATGTCCACATTTAATGAAACATTTTTTATTTATTTTACAAATACAAATAGAACACATATTATCTTTATTATAATTATTTATTGGTTCGGTTAATTTATTTAATAAATTAACTGCACTTAATTTACATATTTCACAAATAAAATAATATGATTCCAACATGTATTCATCGTATTCATCATTAATATTATTTTTTATTTTTATAATTTTATTAAATAAATTATAAATATTTTTGCATTCATTGATTATTATATCCCATTTTTTTTTAAAATCAATATATTTTTTGTCATTTATTTTTTTTATATTCGTCGGTTTTCCTAAAAATATTATATAATCTGAATTATTTTCTAATTCATTGTTAATTATTTCTTCAAAATCATTTTTTACTTTTTTATATTCTGTTATTGAATTTACAAATAATTGATTTACAATATTTTCAATCTTTTTTCTTTTTATTATAAATAATTTATCCGAATAATATTTATATGATTCATTATTATTATTATATGTTATAATATTTACAAAATTGTCATCCAATATTATTTCTTTCATTATTATTTTTATCAAATAATCCAATAAATATGTTGTTTCATTTAATATGTCATTTATTATTTCACAATATTTATTATAATTATCATTATTTATTGACATTTTTTTTATTATTTCCAAAAAAAATAAATAATTTTCAAAAAAATCTTGATATTGTTTGTATAATTTGTCATATTTTACATTAAAAATATAATTATTTGACTCAATTTCTTTTATTATATTATTTGTCATGAAATATTTATCCATATAATTTCATTTCTTTTTTTATTATACTAAAAAAGAAATGAAATTTTTAAATCATGTCAATAATATCTTTTATCTCAAAGATTTTTTGTCCCTTACCAGCCAATAATGGTTTTGGTATTTTTTTATACGATTTTATATCATACACTCCTAAATAATTTAAATAATATAACCATAACTCTAAATATTTCAAATCAAATGTTTTCATTAACAAAAAATCATCTTCAATATCCTCATCTTCTTCTTCATCATCTTCTTCTTCTTCTTCATCATTTTCATCATCATTTTCTTCATCATTTTCATCATCATCTTCTTCTTCATCATCATCATCATTATTCAAATAACATTGTTTTAAAAATTCCAAGTCTTGAAAAATAAAATAATTATTGCTGTAAATATTATCAAAAATACTTAATACAATTGCCATATCTTCTTTTGGTAATTTACTTTTTACCAATAATAATTTTGCATTTGATTTAATTTCAAAATCAGTTTCCAATGTTTCTTCAATTAAATGAAAATATTTATAATTATTTTCAACCAATTTTTGTTCCTTGTCTAAATAATATTTTAGTATTTCTTTTACTAATTGTTCCATATTATTTATTTAATATTAAAAAAATAAAAATAAATCATACAACTATTTTGGTAAACATTTCATTTAGTTCATCAACGTCAAATATATAATCCATTATTTTATAATTATATTTACATTCAAATTCAATTGATTTATCAATATTTATTTTTAAATTATCAACATATTGATAAAGAATATCAATCATTTTTAAATCATATAAAATAACATAAAAAATAACTGTAATATTGTTTTGTTCAATTATTTTTATTTCCTTAAATATTTTTTTCATTCAATATTTTTTATTTAAAAAAATATTTCATTTTTTTAACCTATGAAATGTCTTAAATATAACTCATTATATCCTTTTTCATTAAATTCTTTACATAATTTATATTCTTTATTATCATAATATTTTATATAAAAACAATTATTACTTTGAAATAAAGATAAAATATTATTTATATTTATATATTTTTCATTATTTGTCTTTATTAAAACTAAATTATTATAAAAAACCAAAAATAATATTAACAAAATCATTGTTTTTATAAAAAAATAAAAAAAATAAATCAATTTTTTAAGCCGATAATTCATTTATTAATTCTTTTATTTTTAAATAATCCTCATGATTTTTATGTCGTTCAGAAAATTTAATTTTTTCACCCATAATTTTATCATATTCAATCATTTCACTTTCATATTCACTATTCTCTAAAACAACTTTAAAATTTGTAGGGGGAATATAATCGTATGATTCGTCTGAATTTTTATATTTATTAGTCGTATTTTTTTCATAGTCAAATTTTGATTTATACATTTTTAAATATTTTTCAAATAAAGGTCCATCTTTAATAAAATATTCTTTCATTTTAAAAGGTTTAGCAACATAATCTATTGGACTTTTTTGATAAGTATATCTTATTTTTAAATGATTTTCTTTAACCAAAATAAATTCGGCATAAACAAATTCACTATGATATTTTAAAATATTGTTCTTTATTGGTAATAATTTATCAATATCAAAATTAGCATATTCAGATTTTTCAATCAAACCATATTTTCCATAAATAATGTCATTTATCATGTCATTATTCGATGCCACTAATTTTTTATATTTATCTTTTATTTCATTTGATTTATTTAATGCATTAATTAAATTATCACGTTCATTATTTAACAAATTAATAGTTGTATCATGTTCCATAATAATTTTATGTATTTCAAATTGTTTTTCTTTTAGTTGTTCTAAATTGTTTTTTAGATTTTGGATTTTTTCATCTGGATCATTTAAATTAGTCAATTCATTTAATTCATTTGTTTTTGTTTCAATTGATTCATTAATTACATCACATTTTTTTACATGTATGTTTTTTTCATTTTGAATATTTGCTATTTCTTTATTTTTATTCGATATTTCTTTTTTTATATTATTTGACTTATTTTTCATTTGGTCTTTAAAATTATCAATGTCACCATTAAAATCAGACATAATTTTTTTTTCAATTATTTCTGAATATTTTATAATTTCTTTTGTATTGTCAAATATACTATATTTATTTGAAACATATTTGTAAATCAATTGTTGGCAATCTTTTAAACTAATATTTTTGTAAATATCAATTTCATCCATTATTTTAAACTTTTATTTTTTATTTCTTATTTCAATTTTTTTATTTCAATTTTTTTATGCTCGTCCATATAAAAATATGTTTAATGCAAGTGATTGTGGTTTATTACCACCATTTATATACAATGATGTAGGTTGAATATTTTGATAATTACCCTGAACCGCTCTTCCAAAATTTTTTTGGTCATTTGATACACCTCTTCTATAAAATATCGCACCAGTTGTTAGTTTTCCCATTTATATATTATCATCAGTAATTAAATCATAAACCTGATATTTTAAACATTTATCCTTTTTTTTATATTTTTTTTTTAAATCATCCGACATACTAACTCTTACATGATGTGCATTTATTATACTACTCATACCAATTAATTCAAAAAAATTTCCATATAATAATCCTAATTTTATTTGATAATTTGTATCTGTATTTATATGTGTCAATTTTAATCCCCTTGGTAATAATATTTCATCCCTTGTTTTTGATAAATTATTTAATTTTATATATGGTATTCCATCATCCAAATGTAATACTACAAAACAACATAATTTTTTTATTCCTTTATATAAAAAAAATGAAGTAACCGAATTTAATAATATTTGTGACGATGATGGTATATTATTTATAATTGAATTATAAAAACTTGTTTTATCAATTGGATTTAAATTTTTAATTGTCGATTGAAGATCAATATATTTATCATTATTCATTAAAGATGTTGTATCAGTTATAAAAATGTCTTTTAATTTACTATAAATACTTTTATTTAAAATAACACTTCCATTGAAATGATTAATTATTGACATGGATACTAAATTTATTGCAATAAATAATATTAACTCATCAAATACTTTTGTTCCAATTACGTATTGATATGCAGTATATGGATCTAATGTTGTTGACATAAATTGGTGTTGTATTCCTAAATTTACATTATCCTTTATTTCATTTGACATATTTAATCTATTTGTATTGTATCCTCTATATAAAATCATATTGTCTTCTGATACAGATGAAATCATAAACATTTCATCCATCACATTAATTACTTTTTTAAGGTCTTCATCTTTTTTTCCGCCATACAAATAATTATTGTCATTTAAAAATCTATTAATGTCATTATACAATCCTTCTGAATATTTTAGTAATTTTTCTTCATTAATCATTGTTCCAAATAAATTGTATGCTAAACGATTCATAAAATAATCTCTTGGAACATAAAATGCATCCTTAAATTTACTTTTTAAATATCTTGATATATTTTTTTTCTCATTAAAAATAGGATTGTCTACTATCGCTATTTTTGATATCCCCATTATTATTTTTCCTTTTTTAAAATGAAATGATGTTTTGTTTGAATTTAATATTTTTAATACATCATTGTAACTTATTAAATTCTTTCTTTGATCCAATAATAAATATTCATCACCCTTTATCGTTTTTTTAAAAGATAAATTATGTAATATTGAAGTATATACACATTCATAAACATAATTTGAATTATCAATCAAATGTGAACGATATAAAAAATAAGGCTTATCTGTTATATCATAAAGTGTTATTAAATTTAAATCTTTTTTACTCATATTATATATCAACAATTTTTTACTTTGTTCATTTTATTTTATAAATAAAAATTATAATATGAATTTATCTGAATATTTAATTACTCATAATATCACATTTTATGAAGGACATGTCCAACAAATTTCTGAACAAATTGAATTATTAAACGAATTATCCTTTAATTCCGAAAAAATATTGGAAATTGGATTTGGTATGGGACACTCATCTGAAGTTTTTTTGTCATCTCATCCAAATAGAATTGTTGTTAGTTTTGATGACGGAAATTATATTGGTTATTCTGTTGGAAAAGGATTTATTGATTTAAATTATCCATTAAGACATACATTAATATTAGGAGACAGTAAAAAAACATTACCCAATTATATTAATAAAATAAATACCACTTTTGACTTAATTTTTATTGATGGTGGACATTCTTATGAAACCTCAAAATCAGATTTATTAAATTGTAAAAAATTGGCAAATAATAATACTATTGTTGTCATGGATGATATTATATTAAATGAAGATTGGAAACAAGATTGGACTATTTTTCCCACAACTGTTTGGTATGAATCAATAAAATTAGGAATTATAAAAGAATTGGGAATAATTGAATTTGAAAAAGGTCGTGGAATGGCATGGGGTCATTATATTTTTTAATTATTTATTTTAAATTTAATCATTTTTAATTGTAATTTCATGTTTTCTATTTCTAATTCATTTATTTTTTTTATATACTCCATCTCTTTTTTTATTTTCATATCCAAATATTTTTGTCCAATTTCATCCATTTTATCATAAATTTTATCAATCGTTTTTTCCGTCGTCTGCAAATAATCATCCAATTCCTTTTTTGCATCCAATAAAAATATGTCTGATATTTTTACAAAATACAACAAATTATTATTTTCTTTAATATTACAAACATAATCATTTTCTCTTTTGTATAAATATAATCCAACATCATTTTTTATAAAACGATTATTATTACATAATAATGATACCCATTTTATTATGTCCAATAATTCCCCCGAATTTATAAATAATTTTAATAAATTTTGGTAATTAATAAAATAATTATCATCAACATATATTGAATCAATTCCATATTCTGTTTTTAATAATACATTTTCAATATTTACATTAAAAAATTGAGATAATATATCTTGAACATTAAAATATATTCCATTTTCTTTTAATTCTCCCTTTATTCTTATTGATTTTTCTTTATAATATTCACAAGATATATCCGACATTTTCTCTGAACTATTATTTATCCATTTCACAAATTTTTTACAATTTTTTTCTTTTTTTGATTCTATCCATATTCCACCAATTTTTTTTGCATATACAATATTTTCACTTTTTTTATCAAATCCCTTTATTTCATTTATACAATAATAAAATTCATTATTTATCTTTACTGGATTCATTTGATTTTATTTATTTAAAAAAATTGATTTCATTTTTTTTTTTACATTTTTCATATGTATGCATTAATTGAATATTTTATACATAATCATGAAGAAGAAGAAAAAGAAGAAGATTATAATGTAATTGAAACAAACAAATCTTTTGACGAATTATATTTAAAATTAAATAATATTTTAAATATAATTATTAATAATAAAAATATGGATAAAATGACTGAATATAATGAATATTATTTTATAAAAAACTGCAATTCTATTGATGATTGTAAATTTATTGAAAATATATCTCATTCCATTTATAAATATAAAATACTTAGACTAAGTTTTTTGGAATATTATAATAATATTGATGACAATTATTGTATTTCAAATTTATATGTTATCGTTTTACTTTAAATTTTCATATTTTTTTATTCAGTAATATCAACATTAAACCCATTGCAGAATAATTATGTAAATCTAATAATGTATCATTCATTGATTCTTCAACACATTTACATTCATTTTTATATAATGACAATATTCTATTTATTTTATCCACCATTCTTATTATAATTCCAATTATTCCATATTTTGCAAATGCATCTCCATAATCATTATTTTTTTTTTTAAATAATTCTAATCCAATATTTTGAATTTCTTTTATATTTGTCCTATTTAATTTTAATGCCGATAAAATATTTATTTCAATTAATATATTTTTTAATTCATTATAATCGTCAATTTTTACTATCAAATCCGATTTTTTTATACATTTATCAATATTTTCTTCCAAAATATAAAAATAAGTATCCAAATTTATTCCCAAATAATAATCAGTCATTTCATTATATTTATTCAATATATATTCTTGAATACAAATCATTTGTTCAACACGACCCATTTTTATTTATATCAATATTTTTTTATATTTAATATTGATACAAACTTGTCGATACTAATGTTACTGACCATTCGGATCCATGTAAATTTAATGTAAAACCACGATCATCCAATAATTTTATATGCATTCTACTTATATCCACTGGACCAAAATATATTCGTTGATTGTCTTGTAATGATCCACTAAATTCAACATATACATCTCCCACACTCATTCCCGAATGTTTTACCGGTATTAATGCAAATGTATCTGATGATGTCGGAGCCTTTCCTCTATATGATGTCGTTTTTTCTCTATTTTTTATAATCTGATTCACCGAATATATTTGCGCCTGAGTTAATGTTCTTGGTGCAGTCGGTAATACTGTTGGAATATTTTTATACAATAATGTTATTTTTTCAGTCAAATTAAATCCAATATTTTGATTTTGATTTTGATTTTGATTATTTATAATTTGTAATTCATTTGGTAATGTTCCCGTATTTGTGCATAAATGGGGAGTTGTAGGATTATAATATGGTGGTATATCCAACACATTTGATATTTCAGTTATTGTTACTAAACCATTATTTATATGATTTTGATTAAAGTCATCAATTACTAAAATTAAATATTTTGTTCCATATAAATCCAATACGGCTGGAGCTGTATTTGTTGTTAATATTGGCACTTGGGGTAATCTAAATCCCATTAACCAACCCAATGTTCCATTTATTGCCAAGTTTTGTGCCTGACATCCCGATGTTTCTGTGCATATATATTCACCAGTAAAATCAAAAAAAAGAAAATATGCCATGTTTTCATTTATTATGTTTCCATTTGGATCTATTGATCCACCTAAATATAATGATATTTTACCATTATTTGCATTAAAACTTACAAATATATTACTGTCTGACGTAAATCCAGATGTTAAAAATGCCGTGTTTAATGTTGATACAAAATTTGTTGCCGTATAATTACCTGGTTCAATTGATACCAAAAAATGATTGTCATTATTTACAACCCACATACAAGTATTGCCATATTGATAATCAATTACATACCATGTATAAGGTATTTGAATTGAATATAAATTCAATGAGATAACATCTGTTAAAGGGTCAGATAAATCCAAAGTATAATCTGTTGATATACTATTTATTCCTCCAGATGCTTGTCTAAATTGACTGTCTAAATTTACTATTCTTTTTGTTATATTTTCCAAATTGGGATTTAATTTATCTTGTGCTACTGGTAATGCAAAAGTATTATTTACACCTAATTCTTGTTTTTTCATTGGCACATGTTCGTTATCATATACGTCAATTTTTTGTTTTCTTTCTGTTATTTTTTCATTTTGTATTTTATCCTTTTGTTTTAATGCCTCATTACTCCACCACTCATTTGTTTGTTTTTCATTTGGTGTATATTCAGATGCATTTCCAGTTTCATTTGTTTGTTTTAAATATAATAATAATTTATATTGAACTTTTTGAAAAAATAATGTTAATTTTTTATTATTTTCTGTTTTGTATTTATTTATTAATTTATCCGTCTTTTTTATTATTCTTTCTTCCGACATATTATTTTCATTCAACTTTATAAAATCCAATAATTCAGATATCGTATAATCATCCACATTTAATGACATTTAATAAATTAATTTTACAAAATAAATATATGAATATTTATAATAAATATAAATATGAACTTGATAAAATAAAATTATATACAAATAATGATTATATTTTTAATATGTTTTTATATTATGGGTTTAATATTGATAATAAATTTATTAAATTGGATTCAAATATAAATATATATGAATCAGGATTTGTTAGTTTATTAATAAAATATTATATATTAAAATATAAAAAAAAAGAAAAATTAAATATTTTGGAAATTGGATTAGCATATGGAACATCATCAATTATTATTATAAATCAAATATTACAATATCCTTTTTCAAAATCTTTTGATATTTTAGATCCATATCAAGAAAAAGATTGGAATAATTATGGTATTAAACATATTAAACAATTTTTAGGCAATAAAAAACTGGATTATCATTTATATAATGAAGATTCAACAATTATTATGCCAAAATTGAGAAAAAAATATGACATAATTTTTATTGATGGTTCACATTTTGAAAATATTGTTATTCAAGATTTGGAAAATTCTGATAAAAAAATAAAAATAAATGGATTTATTATTTTAGATGATGTCAAACATGATGGAGTAAAAAAAGCATTATTATTATTTTTTAATAATAATAATAAATATATAAAAATACACATGAATCGTAATGAAAATGATATTATTGCCGATAAAATAATATATGATAATAATTCTATAAAAAAATCATTTATTAATCCAAATACAATGTTTTGTTTTCAAAAAATTCGTTTATAATGGTTTAAAAAAAAGTAAAAATATTATAAATGGAATTAATAATTTATCCTGATCAAAAAATGGATTTATCAAAGATTAAATTTGGACACTTTATATTTAATAAAATTGAAACATCGGATCCAATATTATTTGAGCTTCCTTCAATAGAATGTGCAATAAACACTGATTTTATAAAATCAGTAAATTTAAATATTGCCTATGGCCCAATTATATTATATAATAATACAGACAAAAATGTTGTAGTAAATTTGATTGAAAATCATAATGATAAAGATGTTTATTATTTTTTTAATAACATACGATTATTAATAAAAGAAGAAAATTATTATGTTTTTGATTATCGAAAAATAAATAAAATTAAAAATAGCATATCATCAATTAATTTAACAGGCAAATCAGTTTTGTCATTTACAAAGACAGAATTTGATAAAAAAATAGGAATAAGTAATTTACAAATATTATCAAAAAAATATGATGGTGCAAATATAAAAGTATATAACAATGAATGTCAAAAAATGGATATTCCACTTGAAAAAACCTATGAAACAATTGTTTTTAAAAACCCATTGGAATTAGAATTGGGAACAACAACATTACGATTATCGGATATTGATTATTCAAATAATACAATATTATTTGACTATGTTGAATTGGAATAAAATTATTTTCCACATCCACCACATCCAGGTTTTAAATTATGAATTCTATCAATCATTGGAGTTTTTAATGTTGTATATTTTTTTGAAGCTTGTTGATTATATAAAAGTTGTTGTTGAATATAATAATATTGTTTTACTTGATTATATTGTGGATTATCAAAACGCATTTTAATCATTATAAATTATACATTATATTATTTTTCTTGAAATAAATCCTTTTTTGTTTCAAGAAAAACAAAAGACATATTATATGGGTGCAGGTATTTTACCATTTTCCATAAAAAACAATAAATTATATTTTTTATTTGGAAAAGAAAATAGGTTTGCAGATACACCAGGATGGTCAGATTTTGGAGGAGGACAAGACAATAATGAACGACCATTACAAACTGCATTACGGGAGGCAGTTGAAGAAACTACTGGATTTTTAGGGAATAAAAAGGATATTAAAAAAATAATAACACAATATGGAATAAGAACAATAAAATGGAATAATTATACAATGTTTTTATGTTATATACCATATGATGAAAATTTGGTTAAATATTATAATAATTGTCAAAAATTTATTCAGAATAATTTAAATCCAAAAATAATAAAAAAAAGTAAATATTTTGAAAAGTCGGAAATTCGTTGGTTTTCGGTATCAGATTTAAAAAATAAATATTTATTTCGTCCATATTTTAGAAATATTGTTTATTTATTACAAAAAAATTTAAATGTATTATTCAATCCAAAATAATTCATTAAAATAATTACTGGCAAAATATTCTTCAAATAATTCATTGTAATAAAATTCGTAATAATTATTACTTATAGTATTATTATAATATTTATAATAATTATTTGACAAAACTATTTTATAATAATTGTCACCTTCATTTTCAATTATAAATTCCAATGATTTTGTTGCATCCAATTCAGCTTTATCTTTTATATCTTCTTCTTCTTGGTTCATTTATTTTATTTTTATTTTTATTATAAAAATATTTCAATTTTTTTTAAATTGACAAGTTTCATTTAATGGGTTATTGATACGAATACAAGGATTACATGGATTTGATAAAAATGTGAATCCAGAAATTTCATTAGGAATATCATTATTGTCAATTAATTTTCCGTTTTTAATAATTCCATTATCTGAACATTTAATATTTCCATTATCCGAACCATAAATTAAAAATTTGCCTTCAGGAGTATTCCAAAACAATAATTCTTTCATGACTGTATTATTATATATTTTTCTTGATCGATCAACTGCAGAATCAAGATCAACAGATAAAATGGAACTTTTACTTATTTGATTTTTATATTCTTTAATTGTTTTGGGATTCCAAAACCAATGATTATGTTTTAATAAATACAAGACATCGGCTTCAGTTGCTTGTTCTTTGACTTTGGATATATCAAATTTTAAAAAAGGAAATGAATTTTTAATATATTGATTAAATAGATCTTCGGTATTTTGACTCCATGAAAATCCTTCCATTGTTTTATTGAAACATGTAAAAAAAATAATTAAAAAAAATAAAAAAAAAATTAAAAATAAAACCATATTATATTATTTTTTGATTTTTATTTAAATTTGTTAAATAATTTTCCAAATCAGACATTTTTTTTCTTTTTTTTGAATTTATTTCATTATTATTTTCTGAATAAAAAGGGTCAATTTTTTTATATAAAATTATGAAATTATTCAATTCTTGTTGATTACAAAAATAATTGTAATTATAATCATCATAATATATTTGTAAATTTGGACAATCGAATAATTTATTTGATTCATTTAATGTTTGACATGAAACATATTTATCAAATAAATCATAGAAAAACATGAATAATTTATTGTATTTTAATTCAATTTTATTTTTAATTGTAATAATTATATGATAATGAGATGCAAAAGTATTGCAATAGTCATCATAATTTAATTTAACATAATTATTAAAATTAAATAAATTAAATAATATTTTAATATTATCTTTATCAATGTTGATACTATTTAAAAAATGATCAAGATCAGATGTATAATAATAAATAAATTCTTTATAATATAATGAATTTATGTATTTATATTTTTTATTAATATTTTTCTTAATAGTGAGTATACTATTTATTTGTTTAAATTTATTATAATCATCATAATGATTTCTAATATATTCGTCAAATTTTATTGGACAAAGTAATATGTCAATAATATTGACAAATAAATTATCGACAATAATATCATCAATAAATTCATTTTGTTTTTTAATATAAGAATCCAATATAAAAATATTATATCTATTTAAAACATCGTTATCTGATAATCCAACATAACGGTCATTTAGTTTTGACAAAAAACAGTCATAGTCATAAACTATTGACTTGTCATTTTGAGATTCTTCAATGACATCATTAAATAAACAATCATTAAAAGTATTTTTTATAATATAATTATGTTTAAAATATTTTTTTGAACCATTTATGGTTATATATGGATGATATATTTTTTCAGATAATTTTAAATATGTCAAATAATTGTCCAATAATTTTTTATTATTACTAATAAGTGATGTTATTTTATTTTTAAAGTTTGTATAATAAATATCCATAAAATACTGATATTTACGGTCAATAAATCTATTGACTACATCATTTAACATATATTTTCTAATTATAATACAATTTGGTATATTGGAAACTGATTTAATAAACTCATTTTTATCAAATATTAATTTTTCAAAATTTAATTTGTCTATTGACTCATTTAATTCAGTAATTTCATCTTTTAAATCAAGGACAAAATCTGTATAATAATTGGAATATACTGTATTAATATTATGTTCAAAACAAATATCCATAACCCATTTTGTTATATCAGTTTCTGATTTTAAAGATATTATGTATAATAAAAGGTTTTTATTTTTTTTATTTAAATGAATTATAAAATTAGAATATTTAAAAATAATATTATGTATAATATCATCACTAACTCTTTTCATTTTTTAAAACACATATATAAAAAAAATATTTCAATTTTTTATAAAGACATGGATAATCTTGAAAATCGAAATAAAATTATAAAAATAATGGCCAATCCTATTCCTAATATTTTATTATAAAAAAAAGAAAATAAAACAATGACCAACAAGAGAGTATTTCCAACTAATGTATCAAATAATGAAATAAATGCGGTTGGAATCGCATATAATACAGTCCAAAGAAAAAAGAAAAGAACGACAAGTCCGACAATTAAATTCAAGTTTTTCCGTTCTAAAAACATAAAATATACAAATATAATAAAAAAATGGATTAATAAAATTCGGATTAATAAAATAAATGTATTGTTGTTTAAAAAACAAGGAAATAAAATATGAAATTGCATTAAAATATCCGAGATCTGTAAAATATAGAATAATAAGTAAAAATACAAATGGATGGAAAGAAGAAGATGACATTAGTAATTGGGTAAAAATGAAATATTTACAAAGCAAGTGGGATAATTATTTGGTATATAATGATGAAATTGCAAACAATACAAAAACAACAGATGGTCATTGTAAGGGTATTTTATCATGGACAAATAAAAAAATTGGATGGTTAATTCATTCAGTTCCTAAATTTCCGGAAAAAATTGGATCAGCTATACAATATGAACAATTACAATACGGACAATCTTTTATTTATATTGAATTTTCAATTATTCATTTATCAGAAATAATTGGTCAAATAAGTAAAATGAATCCAAATGTATATATTGGTAATAATTATATTGATAAATTATCAAAATGTAATGAATATAAAATATATCCGATATTGCAAAATAAAATATATCATGTATCAAAATCGGAAAAATATGAGAAGGACATATATGAGGATATATTGGTGAGGGAATTTGGGGATGGTTGTTTTGTAGAATCATGGATAAGAGGAAAAATAATTCAGGATTCTGAAAATGTAAAAAATATTAAAGAATTATCTGGAAATGTTGAAGAAACGCATGATCATTCAAAATTTGCAGTTAGTTTTGGAAAAGAGAAATGGGTATTTATAGGAGATTTAAACAGAATGGAATCTCAAAAAAAAAGAGGTGGAGGAGGAATTTTGATAAAAGATGATGAAATACATGGATATTTTTTGGAATTAGTAATGCAAAAAAATAAGTAAATTAATAAATATTTTTTTAAAATGAAAAAGTAAATGTGTGGTATTTTATTTTATAAAAAAAGTGAGGTAAATGAAATTCCAGATACAACCATGTTAAAAATAAGAGGACCAGATGCATATAATGAAAAATCAATTGGTGATTATCATTTTATTTTTTCAAGATTGGCAATAATTTGCAAAGAAAACAAGGGTATTCAGCCAATTAATTTATATAATTGGAATATTATTTGTAATGGAGAAATTTTTAATTATTTAACTTTATGTGATATTTTTGGAATTGATAAAAATTTATTGGAAAGTGACATTGATATAATGTTGCATTTAGGTGTTGATAATATTTATAATTGGGCATCAAAATTAAATGGAGATTTTTCGGCAATTTTATATAATTCAATAACATGTGAATATTATGTAATAAGAGACCCAATTGGAGTAAGACCTTTATATGTTGGATACAATAAAAATAAAGAGCCAATAGCATATTCAAGTGTTTTGGCACCAATATCATTTTGTGATTCATTTGAAGAATTTCCACCGGGAAATATTTATTCATCAAAAAATAATATTTATATAAAATATCATTCATTTAATTTAAATAATTACAAATTTGATTCAAAAGATTTTGTAAAAAAGATGATTTATTCGCAATTATATGAATCTGTATATATTCGCATGGTTCATACAAATGTTCCAATTGCATTTTTATGTTCGGGTGGAATTGACTCAAGTATATTATTAACAATTGGAACAGATATTTGGACAAATCGTTTGGGAAAATCAAAAAATGATTTGCATTGTTTTACGATTGAATTTATTGATACTCAATGTCCATCATCTGATGCATTTTATGCGACAAATTTAGCAAATGAGTTGGGAATAAATCATACGGTATTTTCATTTACAAAGCAGGATATAATAGAAAATTTGGAAGATATATTGGATGTATTGGAGACAAATGATTATAAAACGGTAAGAGCATCAATTCCGCAATATTTTTTGGCAAAATATATTTCAATAAATACGAATTACAAGGTGATTATATCGGGAGAAGGAGCGGACGAATTATTTTTAGGATATAATTACATGTCAAAATGTCCATCTGGAAGGGATGCAGAAAATGAGTCTGAAAGATTAATAAATCAGATATATAAGTATGATGTATTAAGGGCGGATAGGACAATGTCATCATGGGGATTAGAATTAAGGGTTCCATTTTTGGATATTAATTTTGTGGAATGTGTTTTTAATATATCGGGAGAATTAAGAAATACGAATAAGGAGAAGGAAATATTAAGAGAGGCGTTTGAGGATTACAAGGTGTTGAAAAACACAAGAATTTTGGAAAGAAACAAGGAAAAATTTTCGGATGGATGTGGTTTATCTTATATACCTAATTTATTAAAAATAATGGCTAGTTTTTATGGTATAAATGATTGTCCGAGTGTTCATTTATTGGAAACATATGAAAAAAAATATGTTTCTGAATATTATAAATTTCATGGTAAAATTACCGACAAGTTAAAAGAAAGAAAATTGCCAAATTAAAATTGGGAAATGAATAATGATAAAGCATTGGAATTATTTAGTGATATTAATAATGATGAAAAAAAACAGGAAATAAAGTCATCAATATATGATCCAAATGATTTATTTCCTACAATGAAAATTGATAATAAAAAAGAAATTAAATCATTAATATATAACCCAAATGATTTATTTCCAATAATGAATATTGACGATAAAAAAGAAATTAAATAATGATGAAAAAAATAAGTTATTATTATTTCATTCCATTATAACATGAAATCAAAAATAAGATACATATGTAATATAGATGATTTAATTTTGAGTTAATAATGATGGATGGTATTAATAAACAAAACAACATTATAATAAATTGTAATGTAACAAATAATATTTTTAACCAAGTGATATTATTATTGTTTGGAAAATAAATATCTTTCATATATTTGAATGAAGTCATATAATTTTTATTCAATGTATTTTTAAAAAATATTTCGGTAATAACAACATAAAATATTTGCCAAGACAAGTAAAATAAAATTGAATAAGAATAATTTAATTTACTTGGTGTATTTTGTTGACAATAATAATAAATATTTGGTAATAAATGTATATATAATGATGTCATTTTATTCATTTTTGTTAGTATAAATTTATTATTCCAAATAATGATTGCTGATGACAACATTCCAGTGGAATGAGTATATAATATATTTGACAAGATTTCATTTTTGTAATAAATATTAAATAAAGTGAATAATATTGTAAAATAACAAAAATCAAACATAAAGAATTGATATTTACGTTTTATGAAGTTGTAAAATATTATTGTTAAAATGGTAGACATTAAATACAAATAATAAAATTCAAAATTATGTGGTTTATAAGTCATTAAATAAATTACGGATAAAACAATAAAAATATTAATAATAATAATCATTTTTTTTTACGATTTATAAAAAAATGATTTCAATTTTTAAGTCATTAAATAAAAAAAATGATTTGATTTTTTATAAAAAGAAAAAGTAAAATGGAAATATTTGTAGAAATATACGATACAATTGAAGAATATATTAATTATTTTGCTAAATTAATATTTGATTAATGGTCTTTTTTTTATATATTAAAATATAAATGCCAACGATTGCAACACCGTCAAATAGATATAATAGGGCAAATAATTTATCAACAATGTTTGATACAACATTATTGCCATATAATAAGTCATATAATAATTGTAATAATTCATTATGTTTTACATGGAGTAAAAATTTCATATATAAACCACATTCAGGATATGGACGTTTAGTAGGAACGACTGCATGTGCCAGTCGGGCGCAAAAAAGAAGATTATGACCGACGTTTTTTTCTAGATTTTTTAACTTTTCTACTCATTGGTTTTTTTTTATATATTTTCGCCGCGTCTTTGAGGGCATTTTTGAACATATATCCATGTTTATGTTTATTTTCATTGTATACTTTTTTTACTAAATCAGTCCAATCAGTCATATATATATAATAATAAAATAATGAAAAAAATGGAAATAAAAAAAATAAATATGAAAAACAAATATGACAAAAAATCAATTTGGAGGAAACAAACAGAAATCACAGGCAAGAAAATTTATTCAACAAAAGGATAAATCAAACACATTACGATTTTCGGAAAATAATTGTGAACATTATGCGATTGTAAAAAAATTATTGGGTAATGGAAGATGTTTGGTTCATACTCATGAAAATAAGGAAAAAAATTGTATAATAAGAGGAAAATTTCGGGGTAGAAAAAAAAGGGATAATACATTAAAAGTTGGATCATGGGTATTGGTTGATACAAGAGATTGGCAATCATCCGAGTCACAGGATTGTGATTTATTAGAAGTGTATACAGATATTGAAAAAGATAAATTAAAAAGTAGTCAATTGCCGATAAATTGGGGAATATTGGATGCGAATAATTATCATGTGGACGCATTATTAAAAGAAAATAATACGACTGATGTATATTTTATGAATGAAAATGAGGAAGAATATGAAAATATAATAAATAAGTCAATGGAAAATAATGAAAATAAAATAACTAAAGAAGAGTATGAATATAATATAGATGATATTTGAAAAAAATGATTTATTTTTTTATAAAATATTGAAAAAAAACAATGAACATAGTTGAAAATATATCAATAATAGTATTTGTAACATTATCTGGAATTTTTAATTATTGGATAATAAATAATAATATTGGAATAACATTTTCATTAATAAGTGTATTATTATTGGCTAAATTTGTTGGAAATCAGACAGAAGAAATAAGTGAAGTGGTTGGTGAAATATTGGGAGGAATAACAAATGCAACATTTGGAAATGTATTTGAATTATTATTTTCATTGATTGCACTATTTAAAAATAGGGAAAAATATGATGAAATATTATTAAATTTATTGATTGGAGGAGTTGTATCAAATATATTATTGGTTCTTGGTTCATCAATTTATTTAGGTGGATTATATAATGATAATCAAATAATGAAAAATATTGAAATACATTCAACCAATGCAAGAATTTTATTAGTATCATCAATATTGATAACCATACCAAGTCTTTATAAAGAAATTAAATGTTATAAAAAAGATATAGTATACATAATTTCGCCAATAGATAATGAATTTGAATGTAATACAAGAAATATTGATATAATAATTGCGATAACATTATTTTCAACATTTGTTGGTTTAAATGTATATCAATTAAAAAATAAAAAAAATGAGTATAATTTGGGTGAAGAACAAGAAAAATCAATAAAAATGAATATATTATTTTTATTGATTGGTTGTGGAATTGTTGGATTTATTTCTGATAATTTAATAAATGATATTGAAAATATAAAATCAAATATATCATCATTAATATTCAGTTTTGTAATTAGTGGATTTATCGGAAGTTTTCCGGAACATTATACGGCAATTACTGCATCAATACAAAATAAAATTGATGAAAGTATATCTATAAGTTTAACATCATCCATACAATTATTAATGTTTATACCAAGTATTTTGGTATTTTTGGGTTTTATAAGAAATCGTGAATTTACACTTGTAATGCCATGGTATTTATTAATACCAATGAATATAACAACTTTATGTTCATATTTATTCTTACATAAAAAGAAAATGATTTGGATTGAAGGATTATTTATGATGTTTGTTTATTTAACAATTATTGTAACAATATGTAATTGGTAAATTATATTTTATTTTTTTGTAAAAAAATGATTTAAAAATAATGAAAAAAGGGATATATATGGATATAATGACATTAAAGATATATATTGAAAATGATGAATTAAGATTGGCATATATGGACCATATTGAGAATCATAATAAAAAGATTAGGGAAAGTAAATTTCCGGATGCGGGATTTGATTTATTGGTTCCAAATGATATGGAATATTTGGAAGATTTATTAAAAATAGATTATGGAATAAAATGTTGTGGAATAATAAATAATAGATGTGTATCATATTATGTTTATCCACGTTCATCGATATCAACAAAAACGAATTTAAGATTAGCGAATTCGGTGGGTATAATAGATCAGGGATATATAGGAACAATATCGAGTGTGTTTGATGTAAAAAAGGGTGGAAAAATAGAAAGATATTCAAAATTGGTTCAAATATGTGGGTATGATTTGCGTCCAATAATTGTTGAATTGGTAAAAAATGAGAAAGAATTGCCAAATTATAATGAGAATGAGAGAAAATATGGAGGATATGGATCAACAGGTTAAAAAAAATATTTAATATATGTGTTTTGATGCAAAAACATCTTTAATAACTTTTATGGTATCATTGGTATGTTTTATTATATTAATTTTTTTTGGAAAAGATAAAAACGATTTATTTGCGGGAGTGATTACGATATTAATTGGTTTGATGCAAGGATTAGAATACATAATATGGAATAATCAAAATTGTAATAAGGTGAATCATTATGCGTCAATATTAATAATATTTTTATTATATTTGCAACCGATTATATCTTGTATAGTATACGGATATTTATTTGGAAGTATAAATTTGTTTATTGAATGTGTATTAATGACATTAATAACTGGATATATAATATGGTGGTTAAATAAAAGAAGATTATGTTCAAAGCCAAGTAATGGTTCATGTAGGTTAGTATGGTCTCCATTTTCGGTATTATATCATACAAATATGAAAAGTTTTGGTTTATTAATGTCATTTTTATTTTTTTATTTTTACATTATTTTGCGAATGTTTTTTAGAAAAAGAGATTGGGGAATAAAATATCCGTTTCGTTTTTGGATATTGCCGATAAGTTTTATAATTGCGAGTATATATTGTTGGATAGTGAATGGTGTATTTAATAGTATAGATATATTTGGTTCAGTTTGGTGTTTTATGGCAGTTGGATTTGGGATAGTATCAATATTACATTTATAAATTTAGTTTTTTTTTATTTTATAAAATAAATGTCGGATACATTGGTAATAATATTGGGAGAAACAAGGGCAAATGAATTAACATTTAATAATTTCAAACAAAATGTCATGGATGAATTAAATTGTGATTTATGTGTATGTATTGGTGTTAAATCTGGTTATGATTATGACAATGATTTTTATAAATTAGCAAAATATAGATTTATATATAATGAACCAGATGATTATGGAGAAGCATTTGATTATGCATATGAATATGTATTGGGGACTGGTGAAAAATATGAGTGTATGGATAATATGAATAATTTAATGGGTAAGGAAAAAAGAGAAATATATGATAAAAATGAGGATTATGATGAAATAATAAAATATACTGAAAACTATTATGACGAAACATTAAAAAATAAGGTATATGGTATAAAGAATCAAAATGAAAATTATTTATATTATGAAGATAATGTGATATTATATAAAAAACATTTATGTTGGCGTGAATATTTAAAAATAGGAAATCAATATTTGGGTGGAATAAAGGACAAATACAATGAACAACCAGGATCTGCGGGAATATTATTATTTTATAGGTGGTTTTTATTGAAAAATATAATGGAAAATGGTTTAATAAATAAATATGAGCGTTTTATAATAACAAGAAGTGATTTTATGTATCAATTACCACATCCTAAATTAGAATATTTGGATAAAAAATATATTTGGATTCCAGATGGAGAATATTATGGTGGATATACAGACAGACATGCTATATTATCAAAAACAAATGTAATTGGATATTTAAATATATTAAATAATATGTTTTTAAAATCAAATGAATATTTTACAAAAATGAAAAATAGAAATGATTGGAATTTAGAAAAAATAATAAAATTTCATTTAGAACAAAATGATTTATTAAAAAATGTTAGAGAGTTTCCTTATATTATGTATTCGGTAAGAAATAAAAATGGATCGACAAGATGGTCAAAAGGAGTATATGATGAAAAATTGGGTTATTATATAAAATATATTGAAGAATACAAAAAGTCATTGTATTATAAAAATAAATTTGAGAATTCAGATTTGGTGGATATTGATTTATTTTATAAAAGTTTAATATAATATTTGTTTATAACTTATTTTTTATAAAAAAAGGATTATTTATTTTTTTATATAAAGAACAAAAAATGGATAATCAAAGAAGAGCAATAAATATTCAAATAGAAAGACTTGAAGAACAGGATATTCGAAGAATAATAATAAATAATCAAAGAGAAAGACTTGAAGAAAAAAAAAATCGTTTGCAATTAATATATATCATTCTTGTAATAATTTATGTAATAGCAACATTTTTTATGGTATTTATAAAAAATAAGATTTATTTTATTATAATAACATATTGTTATGTATTTACAATGGGAATGTGTATTGGAACAACAATATTATATGCTTTATTTATGAGTTAGTTTGAAATTATGACTTATTTTTTATAAAAAAAGGATAATTTATTTTTTTTATAAAAAGGACAAAAAATGAATATTCAAAGATCAGAAATTAAAGAAAAAGCGAACTATTTTAAGATAATATATTTTATTCTTGAATTAATTAGTATAATATTATTAATAATTTATATGATATTTTTAAAAAATAATAGGATTTATGTTACTATAATGGTATGTTATGACATATTTATCATGGGAATGTTTATTGGATCAGAAATGTTATATGATTCAATAATGAATTAAAAATTATGACTTATTTTTTATAAAAAAAGGATTATTTATTTTTTTATGGAAAAAGGGAAAAAAATGAATATTCAAAGATCAAAAATTAAAGAAAAAGCGAACTATTTTATGTTAATATATTTTATTCTTATAATAATTATTTTACTATTTATGATTTTTACGGAATTCATAAAAAATAATAAGATGATTTATGTTACAACGTTAATACATTGCCATGGATTTATTTTGGGTATGATTATTGGAACAGAAATGTCATATAAATCAATAATGAATTAAAAATTATAAAAAAGAATAGTGAATAAATTATTACTTATTTTTTATAAAAAAAGGATTATTTATTTTTTTATGGGTAGAACAAAAAATGAATATTCAAAGAGATAATGAAAGAACACCAATAAATGTTCAAATAGAAGAATCATATATTCAAAGATCAGAAATTGAACAAAAAAGATATCAGATTGCATATAAGTGTTATAAATTAATAATGATTTATATATTATTGATATCAATTATGATATTAATAAATAAAAACAGTGATAATATTTCGGTAGTATCATATTGTAATTTATTTCTGTTGGGTGTATATATTGGATCAGAAACATTTTATTGGTTAATAATGAATTAGAAATTATGACTCATTTATTATAAAAAAAGGATAATTTATTTTTTTTATAAAAAGGACAAAAAATGAATATTCAAAGATCAGAAATTAAAGAAAAAGCGAACTATTTTAAGATAATATATTTTATTCTTGAATTAATTAGTATAATATTATTAATAATTTATATGATATTTTTAAAAAATAATAGGATTTATGTTACTATAATGGTATGTTATGACATATTTATCATGGGAATGTTTATTGGATCAGAAATGTTATATGATTCAATAATGAATTAATGAATTATTTTTTTATAATATAAATGGGATGGTAATAAATAAATTATAACTTATTTTTTATAAAAAAAGGATTAATTTGTTTAATTTATTTGAAATAAAAAAATAAATTAATGACAGATAATATTGAACCAAGAGAAAATAATTTAATGGTTGGGGATATATAATTTTATATTATCCTTTTTTTTACTAGTCATTTCATATAAAAAAAATGAAATAATAAGATTATTTTTATTTATAAAAAATGGAAAAAAGTATTGAGTTAAAAATAGAGGTGCCAATAATTGTGCCAACTTTAATTATAATTGGAATAATAATAGCAATAAGATCAATAAAATAAGAATTAAATATTTTTTTTTAGAAATAGTTTGGTGTTAATTGATATATTTGATTACAAGTATCTCCATTTGTTGCATAAGGAAAAGGTTTTTGTTTTTGTGTAGGATTTGCACATTTACGTTGAATATGCAAGGTATGTTGACTTGAAGTTTGTGCATTTTTTAGGTTTTTGGTATAAGGTGCAACACTTGCTTGAACGGTATATCTGTATCCTCTTGCTGGAGTGGATTGACAATTATTTGGTCCACAACGTTTAAAATAATTGATATATTTGGAACTATTATTAATATCAGTATAAATATCATTTTGTGCGCTTTTGGTATGAATAAAAAGTCCTTGTGATGCGGAATCAGTTTGATTTCCAGTATAATTAGGTTGGACCCAATAATTAGGATATGTTCCAGTAAATGCCCATTTATATTTTTGTCTCAACATATTATAAGTAGAAACTGTGGTTGGTTTAACAAATTCGGTTTGATTTCCTTCAATAAAAGCATAAGCTAAATCGACATTAAAAACATTATTATAGTTATTATATTTTCCTAAATGTCCTCCATTGCCAATGGCAAATGCTCCTCTGAAGGGTGTTCCATTTTTGCTGTATTCGGATGTTTTTCCGATATAAGTTCCGGATCTATGTGGTCCATTGATTGAGAATCCGGCAGAGGAGTAGTTATTGGAATTATCGATTAAATCAACGGAATTGGTGGTATTTTTGGTTCCAAAAGGTCCTTGTGGCATCCATAATTGATGGGTAGGTTTACCACTAACATTTGATCCAAATCTAATTACTGATTTTCTTTTGAATGCAGTTAAAGACATATTATATACTCATTTTTTAAAAAAAATGGAAATTGATTAATGTAGTTTTATAAAATAAATAAAAAATGAATTATTTATCATTATATTTATCGGTTGTTCAATTAATTACATCAATTATTCCATTATTATTGTTAGTTTCATTAATATTAAATTTTATGGATATTTATTGGTATGAAGTATCATCAAATGATAAATATAATTTGATATTAAAAAATATAAAGTATTCAACAAAAAAAGATTGTAATTCAAAACCTTTGGGATATTTTATAGATTGGAATTATGTTGGATATATTGATAATAAATATGAGATAATTACAATACTAACATTTAAAAATGTTTTTGAAAAATTAATAAAAAATGATAATATACAGTTTAACCAAATAAATAATGATATTAACAAAAAGGAAAATAATGAAATAAATTTAATTAAAACATCATTCTCAACTTTTATGGGATATAATTATTCTACAAGATGTATTAATATTAAGTATATTAATAATGATGAACAAACACAAATAATAGAAAACATAATTAATATTTATAATAAAAATAATACTTGTGTTGTATATTTATATGGAAAATCCGGAACTGGAAAAAGTTATTTAGGATTTATATTGACATTAAAAGTAAAAGGAAAATTAAAATATGAATTTGATTTATTAAAACATAATAATAGTTTTGATGTTTTATATAATTGTATAAGACCATCAAAAAATGAACCATTAATTGTCATGTTTGATGAAATTGATTCTGTTTTTGAAAAAATAAAAGTAGGAATAGAGACACACAAAGATTATAATCCATTTATTTATGATAAACAATCTTGGAATGTGTTTATGGACAATATAAAAATAATATATCCATTTACTGTGTTTATTTTAACGTCAAATTTATCAAAAAATGAAATTGATGAAAAATATGATGAGTCTTTTATAAGAAAAGGAAGAGTTGATTTATATTCTGAATTAACGATAAAAATGATTTAATTATTATTGATATTTTTTTTTATTTAAATGAAGTCTTTATAATATAAATAATGGAATTTCCTTATTATAAATTGATATGGGAATATAATAAAGAAAAGGTTGATGAAATAATGAATAATTTTAGATATAATATACAAAATGAAATACCAGATTCTTTAAAAAAGATGAAATTAAACAAATATGAGTCAAAATATATAATAATAAAGGATAATTGGCAAGAAAATTATTATTTGAATCAGATAACAGATTATTTTACGGAAAAAGAGAGAATAAGATGTAGTTTCAAGAATTATGAAAGTCCATTAATTTATTGGAATAAAAACAAGGAAAAAATGATAAAGAAATATGGATATTCAATAATAAAATTAAGGGAAGGTTTATATAATGAAACAAAATTTTGTAATAATTTTAGGATATCGGTATCATTAACAATATTATCAATATTTAGGCCCAAAACATGGTTAGATATATCTGCTGGTTGGGGAGATCGATTAATTAGTGGAATTTTATATGGAATTGAATATTATTGTGGAGTGGATCCGAATAATAATTTACATGATTATTATAAAAATATAATAGACACAATGGTTGAAGAAAATAAAAGAGAAAATTTTGTATTAATAAATGATGCATTTGAAACTGTTGAATTGCCTACAAAAGTGATGGAATATGACATAGTATTTAGTAGTCCTCCATTTTATGATTTAGAGAAATATTCGGATTCAGTGAATGATTCATTAAATAAATATCCGAATGAAAAAGAGTGGCATGATTTATTTTTAATGACAAGTATAAATAAGTCAATAAAATATTTAAAAAAGGGTGGTTATTTGATATTATATATTCATAACAATAATTATTTGAATAAAAAATTGGAAGAATTGAAAACAATTATGGAATATAAAGGTTGGATATATTATTATGATGTAAATAATAATCCGAGGGGAATACAAATTTGGAAAAAGAATTAATTATAAATTAATTCACCATTTTTTTGTAAAAGTGACAATGTTGATGTTAAATAATTATCTCCTTGATCAATAAAATTATTAAATGTTAATCCTACTTTATTACTTGCAGTAAAACTATTATCATAAAAAATATATAAATCATTTTGTGTTTTTTGTAAAGTAGTTCCATCATCAAATTGAACTGTAAAAAGTCCGTTGTTTATTGAAATAATTCGTGCTTTATAATAAAGATTGTCTGATTTTTGTGTTAATACAATTTGTCCAATTCCAAAAGTATATTTAACATTATAATTATCTGGATTATTAAAAAGGATTGGTGAATTTCCGCAATGACATTTATCAATAATTGCGGTTTTTGTTGTTTTTCCGCCATAAATTGGAAATGCTGGATTAAATGGGTATGGTGTTCCAAAATTTGGCGGAATAATTCCTCTTTTTAATGGTGATTTTCCTTTTATCCTATTTAAATAACGATTATAACTATTATGTTTTATGTCAACTCCCAATCCGCCTGGTGTGCATGCACCGGGTCTTAATCTTGTTCTTGTTCCTCTTGTTGATGTTCCATAAGAGGATGCGACTGGTGTTTCATAATGTGGTTCTTTTCTATCACTCATTTGTTTCCAATTTACGTTATAATTGTATATAGAAGGTGGTTGATAGACATTTAATGAAGCTAAATTCATTGTAAAAAGGGATGATGGAATACGGACTGTATTTTGAATTAATTTAAGACGTTGATATTGTGATGCGGGTGATGATGATGATAAATTGTTATTACATGTTTTGCATTTATAGAATAAATTGGGTTGTTCAAATTCTTTATCGGATGTTCCATTATAAACATTATTGAATTGTATTGCGGATTGTTGTTGAAAAGATAACATATATATATTAAACATAAAAATTGAAATGAATTTTTACAGATGATAAAATATAAAATAATAATGGATTCACAAGAAGTAATAACATTGGAATATTTACGGACATTTGTTGATGTAGGTAAATTTATTAAAAAAAATTATAAATATTATAAATATGATAATTATATATTATTAGACATAGATATAAATTTGGGTAAACGTATAATAGGAAAATATAATTTACATATTAGTATTATTAACAAAGAAAATAGAAATATTAAAGATAATTTGGTTAATGAATAAGGTGGTATAAATACTGATAGATTAATTGAATTTTTAGAACATAATATAACAAGTAAATTGAAAAATAAATTAATTATATTGGATAATGCAAGTAGTCATAGAAATGAAAGAATAAAAGCATTAGTAAATAAACACAATAATTTGTTATATGCTGTTCCGTATCAACATTTTACAAACAGTATCGAAAATTACTTTAGTATGATGAAATCAAGATTACAAAAATTAAATGGTTTAACATATAATAATTTGAAAGAAAATATAAATAAAGTAATAAATGAAATACCAAAATAAAAATATGAAAATATTTTTAAAGGTGCTTATGAAAGACCAGATAAATATGTTCAAAAGAATAAAACAAAAAAAGTAAAGAAAAATTATAAGTAATTATTTATAAAAAAGATTCTATAAATAATCGGCGTTTGAAATGTAAAAAGGTGTAAAAAAAAATAAATGAAGTCGATAATATATTTGTAATAATTGTAAGAGAATTACCAAATCACAGTATTTTTGAAAGTATGACACATTTGTTTAAATATAATACTTTTGGTTTAATATTTATTACAGAAGATACAAATACCATAATATATCATTATTGGAATTTGGATTTTGATAAAATAATTGAAAAGTATTTTGAAAACATTGAAAATATATTAATATTAAATAAAGTGCCATTATTATGTGAAGAAAAAACAACAAAGGTAATTGATTCATTTCTTAAATTAGAAATTGAAAAAGGATTGTAAAAAAATTGAAATGTTTTTTTTACAGATGATAAAATATAAAATAATAATGGATTTTGAATTACAAGAAGTAATAATTATGGAAGATTTAAAAATGGTTATTAATAATGGTATATTTTCAAAAGAAAATTATAAATATAAAGATAACATATTTTTAGATATAAAGGTGTTTAAAAATAATTCAAAAGACAAATATAGTTTAACTATTGTTATTAATAAAGATAGGGATAATATTATTTATAACCATTTCGACAATATTGAAGAATTGTATAAATATTGGAAATTATTTAATAATTCATTAATATTTCATAATGTATTAATTAAATTAGATGATACTGCATTGTATTTGTTTGATACTTATGAAAATCATAAAAATCCTAATGATATTATATATGCATATTACAAAACAAATAATTTTAATTTTGTCATATCAAAAAAAATAAATATAATTGACATATTTGTATTAATAATAAATAAATTAAACAACACACGATACTCATTTAAAAAAGAGGATATTGGGTATGAGATTGAGAAATATGGGTTATTCTTTATAAGAAAAGATACGTATTCAATAATATATCATTATTCGGATTCAGATTTTAATGAAATAATTAAAAAATATTTTGAAAATATAAAAAATGTGTTTTTAGTATTTGAGAAAAATAGTTTGGTAATTGATTCATTTCTTAAAATAGGAATTGAAGAATCGGTTTAAAAAATTGAAATATTTTTTTTGAAAAAGGAATTAAAAAATGAGTTTAATTGGAGTAATAAATGAATATGATTATAAAATAAATATTATGGAAAATGATACAAATTATTATATTGAAATATATGATAAAGATAATAATATACAAATGAGTTTTATGAATAAAATAAAAAAAAATGTATTTACAAGTAAAGAAGTATTTATAAATAATATTTTTAATTTGTTTTATTTTATTGATAATAAAATAATTTACAAGATAAATAAACATATGGTTATTACGTCAAAATATTTAGACATAATTGGTTGTAATAGAGTTGGATATAATGAAAAAATATTTGGTATGGATTTTACGGTTGTGATAGATAAGGAGGAAATAATAAAATTGCCGGATAATTTTATAATAACATTTTATGATTCAAGTAAATTATTTTATGATATTATAAGTATTAATGAGTCAAAATATTTATCAGAGACAAGACTTGTAACATTTATGAAAGAAATTGAAAATAATTATGTGATTGATGAAAAATATTATTTGAATGAAAAGGTAAAATATTTTGTTGAAAAAGACATTATGGAAATATTGGATAATTTTGTGTCATTAAATTTGGAAAATATTGATCAAATAACTTTAATAAAAATAATAACAATAATAAAAAGAGGATTATTTAGGGTAAAAAAAATGATTTGTGATATTTATTGTGACATACAAATTACGAGTGATGATAAAAATAATTATAAAATTACGTTTAAATATGATAAAGTTGATGATAATTTAATGTTTATATTTGCTAATTCTTTGGCATTAAGAAAATCATTTACGTCATTTTTTGACATATATGAAAATTGGGAAAAAATAAATGAGAAGGAGTTTTTATTATTTGAGAATAAAATGATTGAAAAATCGAATGAAAAATATAAATGTTTTTCAAAAATGGTATCATTAAAAAATGTAAATATATTTTACTATGAAAAAAATAATATGTGGATATTGATAATATCATATAAACAAAAAAATATAATTATAAAGAATAAAAATTTATCAGAAATTGAAAACATTGTTGATAAAATAGATGATTATGTGATGGTATATAATGATTCATTAATAAGAAAAACATGGTAAATTTTGATATATTTTTTTGAAATAATATATGAGTTTATTTATTGATTTTTTATTTCCCAAAACAAATTCTTTAAATAAAAAATCAAAGGTTGTTGTTTCTCCGGAAAGTGAAAAAATATCATCTGTTGTTCCAATTGGTGAAAAAATATCTCCAATAAAATTAATATCAAGAAGAAGTAATAATACGATATCAGAAAATAGAAAAAAATCATTAAATAAATCTTCAAAAAAAAGTAAAACAAAAATAATTCAGAATTTTATGAAAAATACAAGAATAAAGCGTAAATCATTATTTTTGAATACAATATGTAATGATTCTGGAATGTGTTTGGCATTTGGATTAGAAACAAAAAAAATAAGAGAATATTTTGATAATTATAGTTTTGAATATATAGTAAAGCCACCAAAACGAATTGGTAATGATTCAGTAAATGGTAAAGTATATGAGGTGATGTTTGAAAGAAGTGGTTATAAGACATATGGAATAATAAAAGAGATGGCGAATAATGATTCGGATAATTTATTTTATGAATATTGTGTTGGATTGGCGATAAATAAATGGAATTTAAAATATCCATGTTTTATTGAGACATATTATTGTTATTATAATAATTATAATGAAATAAAAAAAATAAAAACAATAAAAGAAAGTTGCAAGATTGGAAATAATAAAAAATTATTAATACAACATATAAAAACTCCGATTACGTTTTATGATTATATAAAAAGAAATGAATATGATTCAGAAAATATAATAAAAATATTATATCAGATATATTCAGTGTTGAGTATATTGGCATATAATTTTACACATTATGATTTACATGGTGATAATATTTTATTATATTTTTTAAATGAACCAATATTAATGATTTATAATTATGAAAAAAATAATGAAATAATATTTATGACAAAAATAATTGTAAAAATAATTGATTATGGCAAGTCATATTTTTATTTATCGGATAATGATAATTCAGAAGTTTTTTTTAGGTATAATGAAGAATATTGTAATGAGAATATTCCAAATCCGCATTATAGATGTTTAAATAATATAAAAAAGAATAAAAGCACAGATTTAAGATTATTATATATATTAAAAAATATGTATTATAATAGAGAAATAAATATTGACGGTGATTTAATAAAATTAATAAATATATTGACAAAATCATATAATCCAAGAAATAATTATTGTATTGACGAAATAGAAACAGATATTAATAAAAATGTGATTAATAATGTGGATGATGCACATAAATATTTATATAATATAATGCATAAATATAATCCGAACAATTATGACTTGTATGAAAAGAATTTAATAATTGACATGACTGGTGAAAAAAATATGATTATGAAAAATGCAATAATCGGAGTATAATATATTATGGCATATGAAGTAGGATTTGACATTGATAAAGTATCAAATATATTAAAAAATAAATCAAGAAATAAGACAAAAAAAAATTCTACACATGGTTGGTTTAAATGGACTAAAAAACAACCGACAAAAGATAATTTATTGATTGAAAAAACAAAAAAATTGGATGAATCAATAAAAAGGTCGAATGAAAAAACAAAAAAATTGGATGAATCAATAAAAAGATCGAATGAAAAAACAAAAAAATCGGATGAATCAATAAAAAAATCGGATAAAGGATTAAAAAGGTCGAATGAATCAATAAAAAAATCGGATGAAGGATTAAAAAAATCGGATGAAGGATTAAAAAAATCGGATGAAGGATTAAAAAAATCGGATAAAGGATTAAAAAAATCGGATGAAGGATTAAAAAAATCGGATAAGGGATTAAAAAGGTCGAATGAATCGAATGAGAGATTAAAAAGATTTAATGAGTCAATAAAAAGGATGAATGAATTATCAAAAAGGTCGGATGAGTCATTAGAAAAAAATTCGTCATTATTAAATTCATCAATGAAAAAAAGAATAAGGGAAAATATGAAGGAAAAATCGAAACAGATATATCGTAATATGGAAACAGAATTATTAGAAATGGTGGATAATATATTGTTTGAGAATTCGAGTAAATATAAAATGACATTAATAGAGAATGGTATATGTATAAAAAAAAGATAAAAAAAATGGAAATAAAAAATAAATAAAAGGTAAAGTAAATGAATTTTACGGAAGAACAAAAGAATGCGTATAATATTTTTATGAATAAGAATAATTTATTTATAACGGGTGCAGGTGGATGTGGTAAATCATATTTTATTCATAAAATATACGAAAATTTTCCAAACAAGAGTATAATAAAAGTATGTGCAATGACTGGATGTGCATCATTATTATTAAAATGTAATGCGACAACATTACACAAGTGGGCAGGTATTGGATTAGGAAATGGAACAATAGAAGAAAATGTGGTTAAAATAAAGTATAATAATTTCAAGTCAAAGGCATGGAAGGAGACAGAAATATTAATATTGGATGAGGTGAGTATGTTGTCAGATTATTTATTTGAGATGTTGGATAGAATAGGTAAAGAAGTTAGGGGAAATGACGAGCCATTTGGGGGTATACAATTATTATTTTCTGGTGATTTTTATCAGTTGCCACCAGTATCAAAAAAAAACAAGGGAAAATATTGTTTTGAGAGTAAGATATGGAAAGAAACATTTCCGTATTGTATAGAATTTATGAAAATATTTCGTCAAGTGGATGAAAGATATATTGAGATATTAAATAATATAAGACATGGAAAAATAAATAAATCGGATTGTGATATTTTAATGGAAAGAGTAAACAAAGTAAAAGAAAATAATAATATAACCAAAATATTTCCTACAAGAAAAAAGGTGGATGAAATAAATATAAAAGAAATGGAATTATTGGGAAATATAGATGAATATGTGTATGAAATTGAATTTTTATATGATATAAAGGATGATAAAAAAATGACAAAAGAATTGGTAAAAATAAAAGAAAATATGTCAACTGAGTATCAAAAAATAGAATTGGAATATATGAAAAATGGGTTAATATGTGATAGTAAAATTATATTAAAAAAAGGTGCATATGTAATGTGTGTGGTAAATAAATCAGTAATTGGGGTGGATAAAAGGACTGGTTGTGCGGTTGAAAAGGTATTATGTAATGGAAGTTGTGGAATAATAACTCGATTTGAGAGGTATCCGGTGATATTATTTGACAATGTAGAGATATTAATGAAACCGCATGTATGGCAAAATGATCGTTATCCTTGGTTGGGTGTAATGCAAGTTCCGTTGATATTGGCATGGGCGATAACAATTCACAAGTCTCAGGGGATATCATTAGAAAATGCGGAAATAGATGCTGGCAGTGACAATTTTGAGTATGGACAAATATATGTTGCATTATCGCGTGTAAAAAGTTTGGAAGGATTATATTTGACTGGATTTGATGTATCAAAAATAAGAATATCGACAAAAGTTGTTAATTTTTATGAAAAAATATCATCAAAAAAAATAAGTGCTGAAAAAACGGATTATATTGATAACGAGGATATACCGATTGCAATACCGGTAATGGATATTTATCATGTATCATGAAAATAATTTTCACTCTCATTTATTGAAAAAAATGGATTTGACATATTTTAGTAAATAAAAATGCATTTGGATTAAAATAATATAATCAATGTATAAACTTTAATTTAAAAAAATAAATAATTATTGGCCGTAATTATTTATTTTTTTGGTCAATATTTGTTATTTGTGTTTAACGTCTCATTTTTAACAAAAAATGGAAAAGCATTTTTATTATCAATAAAATAAATTAAAGTTTAAACAATATTGAATAAATATTATTGAAATAATATTATGGCCGTAATATTATTATTAATATATTTATTAAATATTTGATTATATTATTTTTTTTTGTAAAATTATATTTTTTAGTCATTTATTATAAAAAAATGAAATCATAAAATAATAAAAATTGGTTTATAAAAAAATTAAAATGTTTAAAAGTATGCACCCAAAATCAATAGTTAAAAATGTTAAAAATGTTGAAGATGATGAAAATGGCGTTAAAGGTAATAAACAAAAACAAAAAGGTAATACCCCACCCCCAATATCAATAGTTATGCTCGAAAAAAGAGTTGAAGATGATAAAAATGGTGTTAAAGGTAATAAACAAAAACAAAAAGGTAATAATCGAAAACAAAAACAAAATGGAAATAATCGTAATAAAAGAAGAACCAAAAATTATAATAATAGTAATGTTGATAAAAAGGTTGAAAATGTAGTCAATGTTGATGAAGAGGTAGTCAATGTTGATGAAGAGGTAGTAAATGTTGATGAAGAGGTAGTTAATGTTGATGAAAATGTAGTCAATGTTGATGAAAATGTAGTCAATGTTGATGAAAATGTAGCCAATGTTGATGAAAATGTAGCCAATGTTGATGAAAATGTGGCCAATGTTGATGAAAAGGTTGATAATGTTGATTATTATGGTTTTAATAATGTTAGTTTTAAGATTAATGATATTGAATATAATTTATATGCTGACGATGATATTAAAGAAGATAATTTAAACCGATCGTTAAATAAAGATTTAGAACATGAAAAATGGTTATCAGATAGTTTTTGGGTTGAAAAAGAGGAAACTCCATTGGAAAGTGAAAAGCCATTGGATAATAAACAGCCATCACAGTTACAACAAAGTGTTTGGGTTGAAAAAGAGGAAAATCCATTGGATAGTAAAAAGCCATTGGAGATACCAATATTTAAAGGTGAACCACCACAAACACGTTGGGTTGAAAAAGAAAAAACTCCATCGGAAAGTGAAAAATCATGGTCACCAGAACATAGGTTTGAAAAAGAGGAGGAATATGATGAATATGATATACTAAATGGTAGACATGCAAACAGATTACAAAATGAAATTGATGAATTTATTAAAAAAATAGGTATAAGTAAAAAGGATTTTATAAGTTTAATTAGGGAATTTTTTGTAACATATGACACACTTATTCCTTTATATACGGAAATGACACTAAATAGATTATATTATTTAATTTGTGAAATTATTAAAAATAATAAATCACATGTAATTAATGTATTAAATTTAGATATTCATATAATTTATTGTAAAAATATGTTTACAATTAATGTTTATGATGATAATATTGTTTCATTATTTAAACATGATCCAATATTTATTACAACAAATAAAAATATGTATCATGTGCATATGCAATTGAATAATTTTATAAAAAATTTTATAATTTATGAAAGAAAACAAAACCAAATTAAATATTATTATGAAAATATTCATGTTAATGATAGTATGAATTATGACAATAATTTTAAATTTTACAATTCATGTAATTATTTAGGATTTGGTCATAAAAATATTATAAAAAGTATTATAAAATTAAAATACAATGTAGCAATTAGTAATGAAAAAGAAAAAGTTGATATAAATTATGAAATACAAAACATATTAACATATATCAATAAAAATAAATATTTTGAATTTTATGAAATTAATGATGAATCAGACTTGGTTGAAAAATATAAAATAGAATTATATCAAGGTTGGTGGTTTGGAGGAACAAATTATAGAATGATAAAATATATTGAAAAATCAAATAAGGAATATTGTAAAGTTAGTAATTCATTATTTGATTTATTTAGAGAATTATAAAAAAGTAGATAGAAAAAAAGAAAAAGTAGATAGAAAAAAAGAAAAAGTAGATAGAAAAAAGAAAAAGTAGATAGAAAAAAAGAAAAAGTAGATAGAAAAAAGAAAAAGTAGATAGAAAAAAGAAAAAGTAGATAGAAAAAAGAAAAAGTAGATAGAAAAAAAGAAAAAAGAAAAAAGAAAAAAGAAGAAAGAAAAAAGAAGAAAGAAAAAAGAAAAAAAGAAAAAAGAAGAAAGAAAAAAGAAGAAAGAAAAAAGAAAAAAAGAAAAGAAAAAGAAAAAAAGAAAAAAGAAAGATGTCGATAAAAATAACCTTCACGTGGTGACATTGTGAGTAATTTTATGCTAATAAAATGAAACAAATATTTTTTTTTTATAAAAAATGGATTAATAAAAAAAAAATGGATTAATAAAAAAAAATAGTAAAAGGATAAATGAGTAAATTAAATAAAGACATTGAAAAAAGAATAAAGGAATATGTGAGTGAAATGACGCCGATTGAGAGAAAGGCAATGGAAATAGCAAAAAATCATTTAGGAACATCATTTAATATAGAAAAATCAAATGGATTTAGGGAATTTTTAAAAAAAAAGAATTATAATTGATTTTTGATGTATGTTTGTATGATTTGATGTATTTCGTCATAATAAATTGTTTTATTGATTGACAATAATTTACCGAGATATAAAAGAAGAGGTTTATAGTTGTTTAAAATTAAAAACGATTTTTTTTCAATATTTGAAATAATAAGATTAATTTCGTCATCTAAAAGTGTAAGATATTTATCACTATTGATGGAAATAAGTCCTAAATTGGACATTCCATAGTCCAAGACATATTTATGTGCAAGTTCATGAATTCTTTTAAAGTCATTATGAGCGCCGGATGTGATTGTATTTCCATAGACAATGGATTCGGCAACTCTTCCACTGATAAGAATCATCATTTTATCCAATATTTGTTCTTTTGATTCAAAATTTGATTTGGATGGTTCATACATGGTATAACCTGGTGAATGTGGTGATTTAAGATTGATACATACTTTTTTAATTTTTGGATAATTGGTAGAAAAATAGCTTGTAATTGTGTGTCCAATTTCATGAATAGCAATTTTTTCAATTAATTCATTTGAGTAATCATGATCCAAAGGTTGCCATCCGACAATGGATTTATCATAAATGGAATCAATATCATGTATTGATATTTGTGTTTTATTATTTCTGATTGCAAATAACATGGCTTCATTTAATAAGTTTTCAATTTGTGCGCCAGAGAGTCCTTGAGTGATATCAATAAGATTATCAACTGAAACAGAATAATCAATAGGTTTGCCTTTTAAATGTAGATTAATGATTGATTTTCTGGCTTGATTATTTGGAAAAGGAATATGTATAATTTTGTCGATTCTTCCTGGTCTGATGAGTGCATTATCTAAAAGATCGATTCTGTTTGTAGCGCCAATAAGGATAACATTATCAGATTTTTGGAACCCATTTAATTCGACTAATAATGCATTTAAAGTATTATCGTGTTCTTTTCCAGAGGATTGTCCATCATCGACTCTTTTTTTGCCGACAGCGTCAATTTCGTCGATAAAAATGATACAAGGTTTATTTTTATTTGCGAGATTAAATAATTCTTTTATTTTTTCTGCGCCTTCTCCGATATATTTCATTGAAAAGTCGGAACCGGAAGAGACAATAAAATTGCATTTTGCTTCGGTGGCGATAGCTTTTGCGAACAATGTTTTGCCGGTTCCTGGTAGTCCTTCAAAAATGATTCCTTTTGGCAATCGTATATTATAATTTTTATATTTGTCAGGAAATTTTAAAAAGTCAATAATTTGGTTTAATTCTTCTTTAACTTCATCATATCCACCAATGTCATTAAAAGAGATGGATGAATTTTTAATAATTTCAAAATGTTTTGATTTGATGGTTTCATGATTGGATGAAGAATCATGGTATATTTTTTTTCCAAACATATTAAATTCTTCTCCATTTGCATCAATAATAACAATTTTTGGTAATATATATGGATTAATGGTGGATTCATTAAAAGAGTCATTAAATTTTTTAAAAGTGTCTTTTAAATATTTGTTTGAAATGGGATATTTTTTATTATTATTTAGTATAGCATTATTTTGAATTGTAGTATTTTTTGAATTTAATTCAGACAATTCTTTTTCAAAACATTTTCTATAAATATTGCATTTTTTATTAATATTTAATTTATAAAAAAATGCATTTGAATAATGGATGATGAATAATAAAAAAAGAATATTCATATGAGTTATAAATGAAAATAATATTTAAATTAAATTTTATTGATATTATGAAAATTATAGATAGAATCAATGATACGTTTATGTATATTTCCGCCAATTTGTGAAGGGAATTTGATATCATTAAGTTTTTTAAGTTTATTATAGTTTTGAGAGGTGGATTTAGTGAGTTCGGTTCCATGAATAATAAAATCATTGACAATTTCGACAAATTTAGTGGTAATATCGGCGGCGGAAATAAATAATCCTGCGACGGGTATATCTAATAATCCATCTTTTATGATGGATGTTATTCTTGGTTCATTTTTTTGAATGATTTGTATGATATGATCAATAAGATTATCAATAAAATCTTTAATGATTGGTTCAAGTTCGTTGGTAATTGTTTCAACATATAATTTTAATTTTTTTATATATTCTGGATTAGTGAGTTTATCTGTTAAAGAAGAAATATTATTGATTGCATCTTGCAAGGTTTGTTGTGACAATGGTATTCCATTAATATTTAATCCAAGTAAATAGGCAATATAATCCATTGCTTTTATTCCGATTTTGATTGAAATAGAAATGAATAACATGAATATTTCGTTGATAATTTTATTTTTCTCCATATATAAAATAAAGATAATGTATTATAAATAACAATGATTTGGTTAATAATGGTATGGATATGGAAAATAATAAACGAATATTTGAATAAAAATAAAAAGAAAATTATGATTGAGGAAAAAGAAAAAGAAAAGGAAAAAGAAAAGGAAAAAAAAAAGACATGGTATGAAAAATATGATGAAAAATATGATAGATTAGAAAAAAGAAAATTAACGGATGAATACAAGAATAAATTAATAAATTCTATTTTGATTGAAAAAACTCCGAATCATGGAAATGTGATAATAAAATATGACAATACAAGAGAAAGTTTCATGTATTATTGTGATTATACGCCATCTTATTCGGTAATGGAAAATGTGGTTAAAAAGTATGTATGTATGTTTGATTGTAAGGAATTATATGTGGATATAAGGACTGATATAGTGGAGAAAAAGGATGATGAAAAAAGGATAAGGATGAATAAAATATCGGAAGTAAAAATAGAAGTGGATGATAATAATTATACGAAGATGGAGATAGATATAAAATGTCCAAAAACGAATGATGTGCGTCAAAATAGGCCACAAAGTATAAATGAAAAAAGGATAAATGTGAAGAATAATTCGATAAGATTGACACATTTAGGGAAATTAATTAATTTTATGGTATTAAAAAAGAATAAAATAGAGAGAATAAAAAAGTATTCGGAATGGAAAAATGGAATTAGATGAGTAAAAGTATGTTATATTTAATGGCATGAACGATAAAAAAATAGAGTTTGGTGTTTAGTATTTTATTGGATGGAACATTGGTAATTTTTTTTTCAAAAAGAAAATTTATGAAAATGCCAATAATAAAATTGGTATCATCATTAGAAACATGAAATGGTAATATATTATTTTGAAAATTTCTGAAAAAATAATTGGGAGGTGGTAAAAATATTTTGGTGTTTGTTTTATATAATTTATTGGGGTCAATAAAGATACAATAAGTGTCATCAATGATAAGAATATCGTCAATATTGAATCCAATAATATTAAGATTATGTGATTGTAAAAAAAGAAATTGATTACAAATAGAAGTAGTAAAATTAAGTATAGATTCATAGTCATATTTTTTTTTAATAGGATGAATAGAATTGGAATAAAGATTAACAATATTATTATTAATATTTTTAATTGGTAATGGGAATGATTGAAAAAGTAAAAAATTAAATGGATTATTAATCGGTAGTGTTATTGTTGTCATTATTATATAAAATTATTCTATTTTGAACAATTTTTGCGATTTCGTTATGAAGAAAAGGTAATTGTATAAGAACATAGGAAGAATTATCTGGATGTAATTGAACAAGGAATAATTCTTTGACGGAGAAACCGTATTTTGTTTCAAGAATCATTTTATAGATATTAAGTTGTAATGCATAATGCCAATAATTGGTATCGGGTAAATGATTTAATGGAGGTTTCATGAATTTGTTCCAATTATTATTTTGGTCGATTGATTTGCATCGTTTCCAGTCATATATGGATAAAGTGTTGTCATTATTTTTATAGACCATATCGATGGAGCCAGAAATTTTGATATCTTCATGAAAAATGAGCCATTCGGTTCTATATGGAACAAGATTAGGGAAATCTTTAATAAAATCAAGAAAATAGTTCCATTCGGTATCTGGATTGGGTGTTGGATCATAGCAATCAAAAAGGTCTTGATGGTTATAGTCAAAATCATTTTGTTGGTATTCATAAAGTGGGCATTCATTCATAAAACATTCAATATTGTAGTGAATATTAGTGCCAAGTTGGGAAGATTTTTTGCCATTATTTTCCCATAATAATTTTATTTCATTTGGATTTAGTCCCCAATATTTATGGGATGGGTTCCAATTTTTGCCAGACATTATTTTTTTAATGATATCATCTGAATTAAATTCTTGAACAAATTGGTGAACCCAAGTGGTGGTTGACGTATATTTGTGTGTTAAATCAATGCTAATAGTATAAGAGTGTCCTATTTCAGTGAATTGAATAAATTGGTCTCTTGTGTGTTTATTTTTTATGGAAAGATACATAAATTATAGAATAATAATAAAATATATTTAATCAATTTTTATAAAAAATGGATTAAAAAAAATAAAACGATGAAAGAAGAATGAATAAATGTTTGTATTGTTTAAAAAAATTTAAGAGTGACAAAAATTATTCGGAACATGTGGTATGGTGTAAATATTTGTATAAGAATGATGAAAATGAGGATGAAAGTTATCCATCGTATAATGAATTGGTATCAATGGTAATAAAAATGAAAAAGGAGATGGATAAAATAAATAAAAAAATAGAATATTGTTATCCTAAAAAAACAAAGGTAATTGAATGGTTAGAAATAAATAATAAATTTGAGATTGAAAATTATTTGGAATGGTTTAATAATTTGGATTATGAAAAATGGGTAAATGAATTAAATATGGAATATAATTGGTTAGAGTTGTTGACATTATTATTAAAAAATAATACAAAGAATATGAAAATGGTGCCAATAATATATATAGATAAAAAGGGATATATAAATAGTAATAAAAGATGGAAAGAAATAGAGAATAAAGACATTGAAAATTGTTTAATAGTAATAAATAATAATTTGATGGATTATGAAAAAATAAAAATGGAGATAATAAGTATGCCAATATCAGAAAATGATTCAAGTTTTGGTAAATTAAAAAAAAAATGGATAGAAATATTTTCGATTTAATATAAATGAAAGAGTGTCCAATATGTATTGAAATAAATGATAATTTTTTTCAATGTTATGATTGTAAATATGAATGTTGTATAAAATGTATGAAACAATATTTATTGAGTTCAAAAAAGGATGTAAATTGTATAAATTGTGGAACAATAATATTATATGATAGATTTATTAAATTATTTGATAAAAAATGGAGGTTAGGTGTATATAAAGAATATAAAAAGGAATTATTGTATGAAAAAGAGATGTTAATGTGTCCATTGACATTAGGAAGAATGAAGGAAGATAAAGATAAAAATGAGTTAATTAAAATATTAAGTAAAGATTTGGATGAGTATGATGGAATAGTGAAAGAAAAACAGAAAAAAAAGAATGAAATATATAGGTCAATAGAATTATTGAGATATAAAATATCAGAAATTGACAAAGATATAAAAGAATTGTATATGCCCCCAATAAATTTATTAAAAAAAAAGATAAATGAGATAAAAAATAGAAAAATGATTGTAAAAAATAAATATAATTATAAATGTATAACTGAAAATTGTAAAGGATATTTAAATGAATTATACAAATGTGATTTATGTGAGACAAGTTTTTGTTCAAATTGTTTTACAAAAAAGGAAAAAGAGCATAAATGTGATAATAATTTGGTATTAACATGTAATGAGATAAAAACAAATGCTAAACCTTGTCCAAAATGTAATGAATTTATAATGAAAATAGATGGATGTGATCAAATGTTTTGTGTAATGTGTGGAACTGCATTTAGTTGGAAAACGGGAAAAGTGGAAAATGGAATAATTCACAATCCACATGCGCATAGTTTTTTTGAGAAACATCCTGAATTAATGGTAATAAATAGATGTGTAGAAAGGATACCAAATTATGAAATGATTCATAAAATAAATGATGGTATTATTTTAAATTTATATAGGCGTGTTGCGGAATTTAATCAATACAAGATGGAAAGAATAGTGAATTATTTATCGGATAATAATATAGATTTGAATGATGATATAAGAGAAAAATATTTAAAAAATATGATTAATGATAAAGAAATGAAACGTATGATATTTTTAAGATACAAGAGATTAAATTATAAAAAGACAGAGTTAAAGATAATATTAGATTCGGTGGATGTATTGGAAAATATATTATGGAAAGTATGTAATTTATTTATGAATTCATCAAATATAAAAAATGAATTAATGGATATAAAACAATTTTTGGTTGAATTTGAGACGGATACAAATAATTTGTTGATGAATTTAGCAAAGGATAATAATTATTCACAATGTTTTACGATAAAAGGATTATTTGGAAATTTAATGGAAATATAGATATAAAAAATTGAAATTATTTTAAATAATAATATAAATTAAAAATGAGTTGGAAGAATATTGTTCTAAAGACGAATGAAAATATATCAATAGAACAAGAAAAAATAAAAAATGGTTGGGTGATGATATATTTCAAGAATGGAAAAGGATATGGTAAATCAGAATGGAAATACGGGGTAAAATTATTACATAATGATAAAGAAAAAGAAATCGATTTATATACATTAGTTAAAAATCACGAAAATTATAAATTAGAATATGACAAAATAAATGGTCAAGGATCATATGAAAAAATATATGGTAATCAAATAGAAAGTTCATTATTAGACGAAAAAGAGGAGGAGGAGGAGGAAAGTGATGAAGATGAATATAAAAGTGATTGAATATTTGTTAAAACAATATTATTTTTATAATTTAATTTAAAGGAATAATTATCAGAATAATAATTATTTTCATTCAACAAATGAATAATTTGTTTTTTTTGAAATTCATGGAATTCATTAAATTCATGGAAACGTGTTTCAACATTTTTATAATATAACAAAACATTATTTCCAATAATTTCATAATGAAAAAAAATATCAAAATAAAATAAAAATGGTTTCATTTTATTAAAAAAGGTGATTTCTTTTTTAATATAATCATCATATTTGACTAATTTTTTATAAATATAGACGGACAATGGTTTTTTGGTTTGATTTTTGTAAAACATATATTATTTTTTATTTTTTATTTTTTTAATTATTTCGATATTATTAATAAAATCATTCCATTTGGATGAAATAATAATAATAATACCGAAAACGAATAAAAGAATAATTGTTTCTCTATTAATGTATTGTAAATTATTATAAAAGGGATTAAAAATAATAATAATTAATAGTGCCATGGAAATCATAAAAATAAATTCGGTATTTTCTTTCCATTGTTGAAATTTAAGTAACCATTTATCATTTTTTAGGGGTGGTTTTATTTTTATGACTATTGATGATATTATAAAAATTATTTTTATAAAAAAAATAAAGTAAAGGTATTTATCATAAATAGATTGAAAACTCATATAATTATACATATTTTTTAATAACTGCGTTTTTTTTGCGTTATTATTTCTTTTTTTCTTTTTATATGATATAATGAGTTCAGTAATATCTCATATAACTCCTAAAAATAGTTTAGCAAAGCATTTAACCATATTACAAACTATAGTTGCAATTGAATCAAAAGTGGAATTAATATTGTCAGACATTACAAAAAAGACGGATCCTGAATTTATAACATATATATTAAATATAGTAGAGAATTTGGTATCATCAAAATTTACGCAAAATGAAAAAACAGAAATTGTTCTTCAATTTTTAAGAAAACATTTTGAAATATCTGAATCAGAATTAAATACGATATTGCAAATAATACATTTTGCATATGATAATAAACAAGTAAAAAAAATATCAAATATTAAAAAGGTATTTTATTCAATATTTGACATTGGTAAATCAAAATTAGCAAAATAAATTTTAATCTTCATATTCAGTCTTTATAAAATTTTTATTTGGTTTACTATAACTATAAACTTCATTTACTAAATCAGACGGATCATAAAGACAATTATTTTTATAAACATATTTTACTTTATCTTTTTTTGTCAATGTTTCAATTAAATCTTGAATATGTTGTTCATCTTCTGATACTCCTTTTTTATTTGATTTATTTGTTTTTTTTGAAGTTGATTTACTTTTTTCTTTTTCTTTTTCCTTTTCTTTTTCCTTTTCCTTTTCCTCATTGTCATCAACTGGTTCTGGTTCTGGTTCTTCTTTATTGTGATTTAGTTCGTTAAATGTTTGTGATTCTTCATTCCACATATAACGAACTTCCTTTGTATCTTTGTCATAAATTTGTTTGTCTTTTAGCAAATAATTTTTATTATTTTTTTTAATATCATTGAATTGTGTTTTTATACTTTTTTCTTCGTCTGATAATTCCTTTTTTTTTGGATTTTTATCGACGACAACTTCAACAAAATGTCCTGATAACTTTAAAACATCTTCAAAATTTGCATCTTCTCCACGCTGATATAATTTAATTGTTGCATTATAAATATCTTGTGCAATTTTTACTTTTTCAAGATAAGTAAATAAATTTTTATCATTAATATGAATAAAAGATATAGGTAATGTATTTATATTTGCCATTAATTATAATACATTAAAAAAAATATTTTATTTCAATTTTTTTTAATTATTTCCATTTTTTTTATCATAAAAAAAGAAAATTGTTGAAAATAGTATTCAATTTGCAAAAGAAATGTAGAAAATATAATAAAATATAATTTAATTTGCAAAAGAAATGTTGAAAATAGTATTCAATTTGCAAAAGAAATGTAGAAAATATAATAAAATATAATTTAATTTGCAAAAGAAATGTTGAAAATAGTATTCAATTTGCAAAAGAAATGTTGAAAATATAATAAAATATAATTTAATTTGCAAAAGAAATGTTGAAAATAGTATTCAATTTGCAAAAGAAATGTTGAAAATATAATAAAATATAATTTAATTTGCAAAAGAAATGTTGAAAATAGTATTCAATTTGTAAAAGAAATGTAAGAAAAATATAATAAAATATAATTCAATTTGCAAAAGAAATGTTGAAAATAGTATTCAATTTGTAAAAGAAATGTAAGAAAAATATAATAAAATATAATTCAATTTGCAAAAGAAATGTTGAAAATAGTATTCAATTTGTAAAAGAAATGTAAGAAAAATATAATAAAATATAATTCAATTTGCAAAAGAAATGTTG
>Ga0214923_10000405_pt1 | contig 66499 bp, 71 predicted proteins | sample LL1510_MetaG_FD_177993 | JGI IMG/M metagenome (GOLD analysis project Ga0214923, IMG submission 177993) | Freshwater microbial communities from Lake Lanier, Atlanta, Georgia, United States - LL-1510 | ecosystem: Environmental > Aquatic > Freshwater > Lake | place: USA: Georgia | collected...
TGGATCATTCTTCACATTCAAGAGTGCTACAGAATCCAAAACAGATGTTTCAACATCTACAGTTCTCTTTAAAATTAATGGTTCTGTTAAAGAATCGTTCATCAGAACAACTTATTATGGTTCTGGAAAAGTTTCTCTGCTTCGCGGTGCTGCAGAATCTTCAACAGTTAGAGTACCACCAGAAACTCAACTATTCAAAATTACTGGTGTTTCTACACAATCCACCACCAAAGGAAATTATACATCTTTTGGTACAGAATTTATTTCTGGAGCAGATACAGAATCTATCAGAAAAATTTATACTGGTTTTGGATCATTCTTCACATTCAAAGGTGTCACAGAATCGAGTTCGTTCTCGCCTGTTTCAAAAATTACAGATCTCAAAATTTCTGGATCTGCAGAAATTACTCATACAGAATCTTATCAGGGAACAGGAACAGAATTTGTTTACAATTCTGCATCAATATCTCGCACATATCCAACTTACAATGGATCTGGATCAGAATTTATTTCAGGTGCAGCAAATCAAAAAACAATTTCTTCGTACAGTGGAAATGGAAATATTACAGAATTTGGTGGTTCTGCTCAATCTACATTCACAGCAATTCCATCAGAAACTCTACTTTACAGAATTTCTGGAACAGCAACAACAAGTTACAATTCAGTATATGCAGTACAAACATCTGGTCAATTCTCTTATACAGGAAATGCAGATCTGCTTCGCAGACAAACATTCACTGGATCTGGATCTCTATTTGCACTCAACTCTGCAACAATTACACAAAGAGTTGTCATTATTGTTGAAACAAATCTCTTCAGAATTAGTGGTGGTGAACGTAATAGCTACAACAGAATTTCTATATTTGAAAGCGGTACAATCAATATTTCTGGTAACTCTACAAATGAAAAAGTATTATTTGCACCAGCAAGAATTTTTGGTACAATAATTTAAAAATTTTTATAAATAAAGTAGCAACTATTCAACTGCCAAATGACAACACAAGTACAGTTTCGTAGAGGAACTACAGCTCAACATGCTTCATTTACTGGTGCTCAAGCTGAAATTACAGTGGACACTGATAAAAAGACCGCTATTGTTCATGATGGTTCTACAGCTGGCGGAATTGAATTAGCCAGGGCCGATGGTGCAATTGCTATGGCAATTGTATTCGGTTTGTGATTTAGATATATAGTAATAACGTAAAAAAACAGCACTCACAGGAATTTTAAAAAATGGCAAAGCAGTTATCGTACTACTACACTTTTACTCCAGGAACAAGAACTGTTGTAATTACTGGTAATGTTAACAGAAAAAGATTGTTACTAATTACCAATACAACACGTAATGTAATTATCTATAATATGACTCAGCCATCGCTGGGCGCATCTGCAATTACTTATGATGCTGATACTGACCAAACTACAGTTGTATTGACATATGACACTGGAGCAGCTGGTCATCAATCAACAGATACTCTTCAAATTTTTGCTGAACAAGATGCAGTAAGATTTGAACCTGCTGAATATTTGATTGATCCTGTCAGTAAACTTCGCGTATCAGAACCTAATACTCTGATTGATACGGACTTTGAATATGGTTTGCAATCAGCTAAATGGGAAAGTTTGGAAAGATGCAATAACGTTCCATCATTCTATTCAGTTTCTGGTGATACAAGTATTTCTAATATTGTTGCTATTACAACAAATGGTGGTAGAGAAATTACTGTAACTACTGCAAGTGCTCACGGATTAACAACAGGTATTCCTATTGATGTTCGTGGACTTAACTCTATTACTGCCGAAGGTACTTGGTTAATTCGTAAAACAACTGATTATCAGTTTACTTACGAAACTCCTGTAACGCAAGCAGGAACTACTTCTCTGCCAATTTCAATTTTAACACCTTATACTACAATTATTGTTGGTAGATTTTACGTTAACTCCGTACTTAACTTAGATAATACTGCAACAGTTGATGAAGGTCCTATGGTGACCGATGCGTTATCACCTTCTAGCACTCTTGCTGTAACAACAGCATATGATCACGGGTTTGTAACAAATTCACCTTTCTATTTGACAAATACACTTGGTAATATTTCGGTAAACTTTGACCCAGCATCCTTCTCGGTTGGTGGTAATATTGAAGACAGAACTTCATTTGATTATGATACAGGTTTCTTTAATCCTTATGAACCAGTTCATGATGGTTGCACTTTAAAAAGAATTCCTGCAAATTACGTTGATACCAATACTGGAGCAACTGTAGCAATTTCTTCTGGTCAAATTTCTGGCACAACTTTAACCACAACAGGCAACCCATCACTTCTGCCAGGTCATACAATTACTGGTACTGGTGTTGCACCTAATACTATTATTTTAAGTGGTTCTGGTAACTCTTGGACTGTTAATATTTCACAATCTACAACTAATGGTCCTCTAACTGCATCTTGGCCTACTGCTGGATTTATCAGAATTGATAATCACGGTTTACAAACTGGTGATGCACTTTGCTATATTGGAACAACTCATACTACCAGTCCTCAAATTAATGCTGTATCTGCTGGATATTTCCAACTTGGGGCTGGTAATATTCCTACTTACAACAACGATGGTACTGGTGGTGCAAACGCAGCTGGTTGGATGTATGCTGTAGTAATTGATAAAGATTTTATCAGAGTTGCTACTAATCCCAAAGATGCTAACGACGGTACAAATTTAATTTCATTCTCTAGTTTTGGTGGTAACTCCACTGCAACTCTGTTCTTCGGTCTGATGAACAAGAGAGGTTATGAAATTCAATCAAGTATTTCTTCCATTCAAACTGTAGCAACTTCTTCTGAAGTAAGAGTAGCATTCCCTGCTGGTACTACTTGCAAATCTCTGAATATTTACCCAGAGATGCAAATTACACTCAGTAATACTGGTGTATCTTCACTTGATGGTGTTTATGTAGTTAAAGAATATCCTACAACTTCTAATTTCTCTAATGAAATTTTCAATGAAACGGATACTCACTTTATTATGGAGGGTCCAACAAACTCTTCTGGTAACCTTGCTACACAAGCATCTAGTGTAACATATTCACTTTCTGGAACTGCTTCTGCTGTAAATACCATTTTAACTCTTAGTAGTTATGAAAAATCAATTCAACCAACTTCAATCACTGCAGTTTCTGGTAGCACTGTAACTATTAATGGTGTTTCTGCTCTCGGTGATGGTAGCAATCCTTATCGTGTAGGTTCTGTTGTAAGATTTACTGCTCTTGGTTCACTGACTGGCGTAACTCCTAACCTGGATTACTTCATCTCTGCAGTAGGATCAATTTCTTCAGGTTCTGCAACTCTTACACTTTCTTCTACACATCCAACAGTAGCAACAACTCCTGTAACTCTTGGTGGTACAACTAGTGCTGCAACCTTTACTGGCACAATTACTGGTAATACTTTAACTGCTTCTTCTGTAACTGGATATCTTCAAGTAGGACAATTAATTACAGGAACTGGAGTAACTGCTGGTACAGTTATTACTGGATTTGGTAGTGGTACTGGTGGTGCTGGTACTTATTATGTAAATATTCAACAAACTGTAAGCAGTGTTTCAATGACTGCTTCTGCTAATTTAAAAGTTTATACCAACGGTATTCGTGCTCAAGTACATTCGGGTGCTAACTCTTGGCAGAATCATACAAGAATGTCAATTCATGATTGGTGTTCATTAACTGGTAAAATGTTTACTCGTGAAGCAATTTCCAACACAGGACATTCCATTTATATTAAAAACCACGGACTTACAAATGGTCAACCATTAATGTTTGTTGGTGGTGGTAATGGATTTGTAAACTCTGCTGGTAGTGGTAGTGCAGTTGCTTCTAACTATGCTATCTTAAATGAGTCTACAAATGGAGGTTATGTTTATTTCGTTTTAGTAAGTGATAGAGATAATTTTACACTTTGGACCTCTGAACCAGATGGATTTACTGGTGCATATGGTGGTTGGGTAACAACACCAACTGTTGGCGGAACAATGGGAACACTAAGCGGTAACGTTGCTCAAGTAGTTTTAAGCCCAACTGGATCTCCTTCAGTTCTTCCTATCACTCAATCGGGCGGTATTTATCAGTTACATCCTGGATTTATTGTTGGTAACTTTACTTATAATACCAACTCAGTTGCTCAGGGTAGAGATCGTGCTATCTCTCAGAATGGAAAACTTCCAGCATGGTTAACAGATAATGCTCCTGTTATTGTTAAAGCAAACGTAGGTGCTACTCTTCCAACTAACGTTGGTAATTCTCCAAATACTTATGCTTTTTATAACAAATACTTTACAAGAGGTGTTGAAGAAACAATTACTAACGTAACTTCATTTACTGGTTCTATTACTGGAACTACATTGACAATATCTGCTATTACTTACGGTGCTCTGCAAGTAGGTCAAGAATTATCTGGAACTGGTGTAAGTGCAGGTACATATATTACTGCATTTGGAACTGGTACTGGTCAAGCTGGTACATATTTTGTAAATAACTCACAATCAGTAGCTGGTGGTACTACATTTGTTGGTTATCAAAGATCTGAAATGACGCCTTCAGGTAAAAGTGAATTTGCTCTGGCAATTGTACAAAATGGTCAACCAATTGACTTCGGTGGCAGCCCAACTCCTGGTACTTCAACTGCAACGGCACCTGCTAAATTCTTCTGCACAAGAATTGTAGAAAATTCATATTCTAACTCATTCTTCCTTCCATTCCATGGCGGTGTTGCGGGACAAAGAACAACTTATGCAACTGGTGCTTTTGGTGGAACAACTGATACAGCATCTGTTCTTCCAGTTGCAGCAGGATATCCAAAACCAGCATTTGATTATGTAACTGACCGTTATAATATTAAGTGGCCAAGAATTAGTTTGTTTATGTCACAAACTGGTAGTGCTTCACAAGGAAGTACAACATTTACTGGTAACGTTTACGGTACTGGAAACGTAGCATATAGTTCAATGCCAGTAACTGGTGGTGCTGCTACTAACGCAATTTCTGCTGGTAGTACGGGATCATTTGGTACAACCAAATATAATATGGTTCCAGTAACCAATGATATCTTTAAGATTACTCAAACTGGTTCTTCATTCCTGCCAACAGGTCAACCAACAATTCAGTTTACAATTAACTCTTCACAGTCAATGTCTTATGGTGCATATAATAACGCAACTGTAGGTACAAGAGGAACTTCAACTGTTGGTGGTCCTTTTGGTGTAACAGCATATAAGTTTGGTACAACAGCATCTGCCAAAATTCCTAACTCTAATGCAAACAGAATTATTGTTCCTATTCAGAGAATGACATTCCTTGAGAATGATCTTGTTCGCTATGATACATCTGGAGGTTCTGAAATTGCTAGTTCATTTACTGGCATTTCTGGTCTTCAAAATGGACAAGTTTATTCCATTAAAAACGTTTCATTAAAAACTCCTATTTCAACATCAATAAATACAGCAAAAACAATATCTGCAACTGCAACTGTATTTGATCTTGATAATACTATTACTGATATTTTTACTGGATCTATTTCTGGCAATACTTTAACAGTAACTACAGTAATTTCAGGAACACTTCAAGTTGGTATGTCAATTACTGGTACTGGTATTGCTGCTGGTACAGTAGTTACCGCATTAGGTACTGGTATTGGTGGAGTTGGTACTTATACTATCAACGGTCAACCACAAACAGTATCTTCCACAACAATTCAAGGTGTAACTGCTATTGATATTATGGCAGGTGATATTCTTCAGATTGGTACTGATGGTTCTGAACAAGTTTATGTAAATCCAGCAGCAGTTATTACAGCAACAATTTCTGGTACTACTTTAACAGTAAGTGCTGTAAATGGAACTCTTACACCAAATCAATTAATTACAACTTCTGGTACAACTGTAAATCCAGCACAAACTGTACTTGATAATACTGCAATTGTTAGTCAACTCAGTGGTACTACTGGCGGTGTTGGTACTTATTTAATTAATAATGCACAAACAATCTCAGTAACAACTAATATGATTGTTTCTGGTGGCAGCAATCAAATTACTGTAACTAGAGGTTATGGTGGAACAACTCCTGCAATTATTCCAGAAGGAACTCCATTGTATAAGATCTATGGTTCATTCCAGTTGTACTCGCAAGTACTTCTGCAACCAAGAGCACTTAGTTTTGGTATTACTACTGGTCAAATTGATGCCACTAATATGATCTTTAACTTTGGTGGTACTGTAGCTGCTAGCGGTACTCCAAAAGCGCACAACCTTCGTACTGGAGATCCACTGCTTCTGTCATCTGGCGGCGGCGGCATTGTCAGTCCATTCGGTTATAGCATCGTCAACAGTGGAGCTAATGCCACTATTGTATATGCAATTGTTACTAGTGATTATGCATTCAAAATTGCTCCTACAAAAGAAGCAGCATTCTCTGACTTCTCAATGACAATCACTAACGTTGCTACATCATTTACTACAATCGTAGATACAGTTCCTTTAAAATCTTTTGTTAATATTTCTGATGTTACACACAAACTGTTGAATGTTTCTTCTACAGGTTCTATTGACGGTCCTTATGTTGCAAACTCTGTAACTTCCAGAAAATTAAACTTAAAACCACAAACAAATACTTCTCTTACAATTAATTCTAGAGAATTAACATTTAATCCAGCAAAAACACTTAATCAAAAAACAGGTCAATTCATTTATACGGGTCATGGATTTTCAACTGGAACAAGAGTAATTTATTCTAGAAATAGTAATCCATTTGAAATTGGTAGAGAGAAGCAAAGAAATTATCAAATTACTAACATAAGCAGAGTACAACAAGCAACTGCAACTGGTACTCCTGGTCTTGCAACACTGACATTCTCTGCTGCACATGGTTTAACAATTGGACAAATTTATCAAGCACAATACATCAATATTGATGGTACTAATGCTACAAATGAAACTTTTGATGCTGTAAGCGTTCCTGTATACGTCAGTTCCACAACTCAAGTTCAATATATCAGTCCTATTTCAAACACTGTAGTAAGTTCTACTGCAGTAACTGGTACGATGTCTCTGAGAGGAACTTTACATCCTCAAGCTGGATATAATGCACTCTATGATCTTGATCTTACTGCTGCTCCTTCAGGAAATGGAACAACTGTAACTTATACTTTTGCTAATACAATTTTAGAACCTTTTGCGGTTAATGATACTGTAAATGTAACTGGTGTTCTGGTTGCTGGAAGTACAAGTAATGGATATAATGGAACTTTTAAAGTTACTGCTTGTACTACAACAAGTGTAACTGTAACAAACACTACAACTGGTGGTTCACCTTCAATTACTGCTACTGGATGTTCAGTAAGAGGTACTTATTATGTAATCAGAGATAGTTTTGATCTGTTCCGTTTAGCAAAAACAAAAGCAAATGCTCTGAGTGGTATTCCAATTGCCAATTATTCTACAACTGGTTCAAACCAGATTGTACCAATGCAATTCAACCTCTATGCAATGCAAAGAACTTCTGGGGTAACTACAATTACAACTGGTAACCAAGCAGGTGGTGCTACAGCGCATGGTCTAGTAATTGGTATGGTTTATAATGCATCAATCATTGATATTAACTGTGGTGGTGCTTATGTATCTGGTTCTACTGTAGTTCCTTATACCTCACTGAACGCAAGTAATGTACAAATTACTGTAACTACAACCACTCAATTTACATATTCTAATCCTGGAACTGATATTCCATCTACAAACATTGGTAATACTAATACTCCAGTTGTTGGTACTATGACCATTTCTGGTCTGAATGAAGCGGGTCATAAATTGATTTCATATCAGGTGGCTGGCGAAACTATGGGTAATGGTACTGCTACCATTAACTCTAAGGATGCTCTCCTCACTGATCCAACTACTTTATCAAACAATATTAGACCAGCAACTGAAAGAATTGTTCTTACTTCACACGGGTTTAGCACTGGCGACCGTGTTATCTATCGCGTATGGGGTAATGGTACTCCAATTCTTGGATTAACTGATGGTGGTAACTATTATATCAATAATACATTCAACTCAATTACATCGGGTCCTTTAGCTCGTGGTGGTACTGAAAGTGGTCAAACTGCTAACCAATTCTCACTTCACAACTCTTGGGTGGGCGCTTACACAAACACTGACTTAGTTGATATTCTCGGTGGTGGTACTGGTAACGTTCATCAATTCAAGATTTCCAACCCAACATTGAAAGGAACAACATATAAAGGTGAGTGGTCTTCTGGAGATAACTACTTCTATGGAGATATTGTTCTTTTCCGTAGTCAGTACTTTATGTCGAATAACGGCGTAATTACTTCTTCAGGATCTTTCCCAAATAATGGTCAACAACCCGTATTAAATAGCGGTATATTTAATAATAACTGGCAAGAAATTCCAAATCTACCAGCATACTCTTCAAGATTCCTTGCTCAGTATAAAGGTGGTGATGCGCTCAAAATTAGCAATACAGTTCCTTCAAGATCTGTTACATTTGCTTATAGTGCTGTATCAACTACAACTGGTATCTTCAACGTTTCTAACCATAGATTAACAACTGGTGATGCTGTAATTTATCGCGTAAATGCTGCTGGTGGTAATAATTCTACTGCTGCTGCTACAACACTTTCTAATATTTACGGACAAACAAATGGTACTGGTGATCTTCCAATGAGACCACAAGCAGGAAATAACCCTGCTACGAATAATGATAAATTTATTGCTGATTATGTTTACTATGTAAACGTACTTGATACTGGTAACTTTACTTTACACACATCACTTTCTGGTGCTATCGCGGGTCAATCTTATACTTCAACCGCACTTAATACAATTTCTGGTGCTGGTTTCGCTTTCTCTAGTGTTGCTGGTTCAAGAAATGCTGCTGGTCTTGTAAGTATCACAACTGGTGCTCACGGTCTGCAAGTAGGTGCTACTTACCTTGCTTCAATTAACGTTGATACTGCTGGTTTTGAGAACTATGATGCATACAACGTAACTATCAACGTAACGAGTTCTACAATAATTACATATCAGACAAATATTCTAGGTAGTAGTAACTCTGGTACGATCAGTGGTACATTCCGTCTAATTGATCAAACTGATCTGGTTGTTCCTGGTAGTGCATTTACTGGTATTGGTTCTTATCATAGACTTGAAAAACTTGAAGGTCAAGTTTACGAACCAACTGTTATTGCTGTTAACAGTGATACTGAAATGGTTATTACTGATCCATTCCCATCCAGACAGTTTACATTTAACCCACAAGGTACATTTAATTCACCATCAGGAACTCAATTACCAATTATTAACTTAACTAATGGTGATATCTATATTCCAGGTCATGGAATTACTACTGGCACTAAACTTTATTATTCTCCTGGTTTAAATATCGGTTTGACACTTGGTAACGTAACTGCTGGCGGCACTTATTATGCAATTAAAATTAATGATGATATAATTCGCATTGCAACATCTCTGTCTAATGCTCTTCTGATGGTTCCAAATATTCCATCTAATACTGGTGCTGGTTTCTACCATTATATTGTTGTTGCAACTCCTGCTGGATCAACTAATATTCGCTATGATTCTAGTGGTAACTTGATTACTGATACTCAAGGTACTGGTTCACAGTATGCGGGTATTGCAAGTTCAAACTATTATTCCAATCAAAATGCTTCTAATATCAGTGCTGGTGTTCTACAAAGTTTGAATTTCCTCTATCCAACTGCTGTTTATGCAAGAGCAAATTGCATTAACTTACATAGACCATTTGATGGTGGTGTTGAACTTCAAAATGCTAAGGCTCCTCAAACACAAATTATTCGTCAAACCCGTAAGTATTTCCGTTATCAGTCAGGTAAAGGTTTACAATACTCTACTGGTATTAACTTTAACCCATCGCTTGACGTTTCATATATTACGCATGATGGTTCTACCTACGCAACAATTGTTACCAGAAAAGCTCATAACTTCTCTGCTGGAAACAAAATTAAAGTTGAAAATGTAACAGTTGCAACTGGTTCCGCTGCTCCTTATACAAACCCTGCTAATAGCCTCTATTTTACTGTATTTGATACTCCTGATGAATTTACGCTTCGTTATGCAACCAATGGTTTGCCCGCTGATTTATCGCCATCAGGTTATGCAAATCTGTTCCCATACGATTGGACTGATGCCAAAATTCGTGCTGGTATGTTTGACGATCAAAATGGTATGTTCTTTGAATTTGATGGACAAAATCTGTATGTTGTAAGAAGATCTTCTACTGGTCAACTTGCTGGAACTGTTTCTGCAACATTTAACAGCAATACAATAACTGGCATTAATACCAAGTTTACTAAACAATTAGCTGCTAATGATTATATTATAATTCGCGGTCAAACTTATAAAGTAACATCTGCACCTTCTGATACTAACATTCATATTTCTCCTTCATATAGAGGTGTTGCTGGTACAAGATTAATTGTAACTAAAGTTGATGAACTCAGAATTCCTCAATCACAATGGAATATTGATAAATGTGATGGAACTGGTGTTAGTGGATTTAAATTAAATCTGAACAGAATGCAAATGGCATACATGGATTATTCCTGGTATGGTGCTGGTAGAGTACGCTTTGGTTTCAAAGATACTCATGGTAAAGTATTCTATTGTCATGAAATTATTCACAACAATAAGAAAACTGAAGCTTATCTCCGTTCTGGTAACCTTCCCGCACGTTATGAAGTTCTGAATGGTGACAATCCAACATACTCACCATCACTCTATCACTGGGGTGCATCAGTAATTATGGATGGTAAGTTTGAGGATGATAAAGCGTATCTGTTTACTGCTGCTTCTGGTTCTGGTGGTTCTGATATTATTACAGTTCCTTCAACACTTTTTGGTACTCAGGTTCCAATTATTTCAATGCGTCTTGCTCCTTCCGTAGATAGTTCTCTTGTAGGTGCTCTCGGTTCCCGAGATCTGATTAACAGAATGACACTGAAGCCAAACTCTTGCGGTATTGTTATTACTAATACTAACAATAAAGCATGTTCAGTTCGTCTAATTCTGAACGGTAATCTTTCTCAATCTGCATATTTTACAAACTACGGTACACCTTCATTAACTCAAGTTATTAAACATACTGGTGCTATTAGTGATACTGTTTCTGGTGGTATAACGGTATTTGAATTCCGTGCTGCTTCTGGTGCATCTGTAACACAAGATCTTGGACAATTGATTGAACTTGGCAATTCAATTATGGGTGGTGATTATGTATATCCCAATGGTCCTGATATTCTGACTCTGGCGGTAGTACCAACAGATTCTACTTCTGGTACTGCTGGTAATACATTCGTAACTGCACGTCTCACTTGGACTGAATCACAAGCTTGATTTTTTCCAAAAACTCAATACTGGAGGGGGGAAACCCCCTCTTTTTTTATAAATACTTTTATAGGAGTATATTAACTTAATGGCACGTCCAACATCCAGACAGCAATTAATTGATTATTGCCTTAGAAGGCTAGGTTTTCCCGTGTTAGAAATTAATGTGGACGATGATCAGATTGAAGATCTGGTAGACGATGCTATTCAATTTTTTCAAGAAAGACATTTTGATGGTAATATTCGCACATTTTTAAAATATAAAGTTACTCCAGAAATTGTAGCGGCAGCAAAAACAAATAAAACAATTACGGTATCTGGAGTCACTCCGACAACTCTTTATGAACAAAATAATTATATTCCAATTCCAGATCATATCTTGAGTATTCAACAAGTATATGCTCAAGATAATAGTGTATCTTCTGTATCTGGTAATATTTTTAGTATTAAATATCAATTATTTTTGAATGATTTTTATAACTTTGGTTCAATGGAAATTTTAAATTATTATATGATTAAAAGTTATTTGGAAACTTTGGATTGGGTAATTTCAAACTTTAAACCAGTACGTTGGAACAAAAGAGAAAATAAACTTTGGATTGATACTGATTGGGATCAATTAACTTCAGGGACATATTTAATTATTGATTGCTACAGAATGCTTGATCCAAATGAAAGCACTGAAATTTGGAATGATGTATGGATGAAGAGATATCTTACTGCATTGATTAAACGTCAATGGGGTCAAAATCTTATTAAGTTTAAAAATGTAGCATTGCCTGGTGGTGTTACCTTAAATGGTAGAGAAATTTATGAAGATGCTGATACAGAAATTCAACAAATTATGGCAGAATTCCAACTGGCAGCAGAACTTCCACCCTTGGATATGATAGGATAATGGCAAGAAATCTTTACTTCACCCAAGGAACTGTAGGTGAACAAAATTTAGTTCAAGATCTTATTGATGAACACATCAAGATTTATGGTATTGAATGTTATTATATTCCTAGAAAAATTTATGAAGATAAACTTTGGAAAGATATTTATTATTCGGAGTTTAAAGATAGTTATTTAATTGAAATGTATCTTGAGAACTTTGAAGGATTTGGTGGTAAAGGAGATATGCTTTCCAAGTTCGGATTGAAAGTTACTGATGAAATTACTCTCACAGTATCACGTCGTCGTTGGAAAGATTTTGTAGATCTTTCTACTAATAAAATTGTACAAGGAAGACCCAATGATGGTGATCTTATTTTCTTTCCATTAAATCAAAATGTATTTGAAATTAAATTTGTAGAGAATCAAAGTCCATTTTATCAACTAAATAAATTATATGTTTATACTTTAACATGTGAAATGTTTGAGTATGGTGATAGCATTTTTGATACTGGAAATTCTAAAATTGATAATCTTGATAAAGAAAGTGGTGACTATCCTATTATTCTTAATGTTGGTGGTATCGGAAACTTTACTCCAGGAGAAAAGATTTTTGGGTCTAAATTTACAGCAACTGCTTCTGGAGCATTAGTAAGTAATTATCTTGGTACTATTACAGTAACTTCATCTGGTGCTGGATATGTAACTCCACCAGTAGTTTCTGTTTATGATGTGCAAGGTAATTTTATTGATTATGGTTCTTGTACTATTTCTGGTGGTAAAGTTAAATCAATAACTGGTCCAACCGCAATCTATACATTTTCTGGTGTGCCATCAATTGTTATTGGAGCATCTCCTAAAGATTCAACTGCAACTGTTGCTACTTGGGATCCTGATAATAGAACTGTCACTGTTGTTTACGCTAAAGGTGATTTTGCTGACGGCGAGCTTATCAAAGGAGAGACCTCCAAATCTGCTTGGAAAATTACTGAAACTGATGACATTGATACTAGTGGTGGAACTGATTGGTCTGAAAATAGACAAATTGAAGATGCTGGAAATCTTCTTATTGATTTTTCTGAATCAAATCCATTTGGTAATTTTGGAGATATGGAGGAGTTATTCTAATGTTAGGAAATTATTTTTACCACAAAATTATTAGAAAAACAGTTACCACATTTGGTACTCTGTTTAATAATGTACAAATTAAAAAATATGATGCTGAAGGAAACTTGATAAAGCAAGAAAAGGTTCCTTTGGCATATGGACCTATGCAAAAATTTCTTGCTAGGTTAAAACAAAATCCAGATATTGATAGAAATTTTACTATTAATGTGCCAAGATTATCATTTGAAATGACAGCAATTTCATATGATGGTAGTAGAAAAGTTCCTCCTATTCAACAGAATAGAGTAATTAATGATGAAACTAAAGGATATGATGTGCAGTATATGCCTGTTCCTTATAATGTTGAATTTGAATTAGGTATCATCACAAAATCACAAGATGATGCTTTGCAAATTCTTGAACAAATTCTTCCTTTCTTTCAACCACAATTTACTGTAACTATTGAAATGATTTCTGAAATGAATGAAAATCGTGACATTCCTATCATATTAAATAGTGTTGACTTTAATGATGAATATGAAGGTGACTTAATGGAGCGCAGAACTATTACCTATACATTAAGATTTACAGCAAAAACTTATCTGTATGGTCCTATTAGTTCTGGTGATATCATTAAGAAATCTATTTCCAATATCAATATTGGTGATAAAGTTACAAATTCTAGAGTTCTTAAATATCAAGTAGAACCAGAAGCAATTACAGATTTGAATAATGATAATGTAATAAATGCTGCAGATACAGCATTGCTAACAGCAGAAGATGATTTTGGGTTCAACGAGGGGGTAACATATTATGGACCATAAATTTAAAGAAAATATGGAAGATCTTTTTGATATTGAACCTATAGAAGCAGAAGCAGAAATTGTTTCTTCCGAACCTTCTATTCAAAATGCAGATGATATTGATACAGATTATAAGTATGCTCGTAATGAATTATATGAATTAATTAAGAAAGGACAAGTTGCCATTGATGAATTGATTGATGTTGCTCGTAGTAGTAATCATCCTAGAGCATATGAGGTTGCATTTCAAGGCATTAAAAATGTTGCTGATATTACAGATAAGTTAGCAGATCTTCAAAAAAAGATGAAAGATATTAAAACAGAAAATAAAAAATCTTCTCCAACAACTGTTAACAATACTATGTTTGTTGGGTCAACTGCAGATCTTGCAAAGATGCTTAAAAATGCATCAAAAAACCTAAATAATCAATAAAAGGAAATTAAGATGAGAGTTAAACTATTAGGAACAGCAGTAACACTGACAACTACTCCTTCTGTTATCGCAGCAACTGCAGTTGATGTTTTAGTTGTTCATCAATCTGGTGGTAGTGCTGCTAGAACTATAACACTTTATGAAAATGATGGAACCACTGTAGTTGGTTCATATTTTCAAAATCCTGGTTCACAAATTGTTTTACATATCAAAGCAAATCAAAAATTGAAAGTGGATTCAGCATCTGATGTTCATGTTACCCCAATAGGTTATTTTTCATAAGAAAAAAAACTGTTTTACTACCATGAAAATTTTCAAAAAATTTAGAAACCAACTTAAAGAAGATCATATTCCTATTGCTATGGGTAAGATGCTTGATAGTGAAGGTGCGATGATTAAAAATCAACTTGAAACGATTGAAAGATCTGTAGAACTTCTCAGAGCACAAATCAAATCAGATGATATGCAGATCCCAGCATGGGTTCAAGCAAAGGTCACTCTTGCCACAGAAAACATTCTTACATGTGCTAATTACATGGCAGGTAAAGATGAAGAAGTTAAAGAAGAAATTGATCTAGAACTAAATAAACTATCCTTTAAGGAGTTTTTAGAACTAGATGAAGGAGCAGCTTGGACCAGAAAATCTGGAAAAAATAAAAATGGTGGACTTAACGAAAAAGGAAGAAAATCTTACGAACGTGAACATCCTGGAAGCGACCTTAAGGCACCTTCAAAAAAGATTGGAAATCCCCGCAGGGCATCATTCTGTGCAAGAATGAAAGGTATGAAAGCAAAATTAACTTCAAGTAAAACTGCCAAAGATCCTGATAGCAGAATTAATAAATCATTGAGAGCTTGGAATTGTTAATTTTTATAAATATTGAAATTTGCTAAAATAGTATGTCTCAAAATCAAGTATATAAAGGTTCGCCTAATCTTAAAGCAGCGAATGTGCAAATTCAATTCACACCCAAACAAATTGAGGAATGGTTAAAATGTAAAGATAATCCTGTGTATTTTACAAAAAATTATATTAAAATTGTTTCTCTTGATGAAGGTTTAGTTCCTTTTGCAATGTGGGATTTTCAAGAGGATATGATTCGTAAATTTCATAAGAACCGTTTTAATATTGCTAAACTTCCTAGACAGACAGGAAAATCCACCACAGTGGTCTCCTACCTTCTACACTACGCTTTGTTTAATGATAATGTCAATATAGGTATTCTTGCAAACAAACTCTCAACCTCACGAGAACTGCTTGGTAGATTGCAGTTGGCATATGAGAACCTTCCTAAGTGGATGCAGCAAGGTATCATATCATGGAATAAAGGTTCATTAGAATTAGAAAATGGTTCTAAAATTATGGCGGCATCTACCTCAAGTTCTGCTGTGCGAGGAATGTCATTCAATATTATTTTTCTTGACGAATTTGCATTCGTTCCTACGCATATAGCTGAACAGTTCTTTAGTTCAGTATATCCTACTATTTCTTCTGGTACAAAAACTAAAGTTATTATCATCTCTACACCAAACGGGATGAACATGTTTTACAAACTTTGGCATGATGCTGAACGTGGTAAGAACGAATATATTACTACTGAAGTTCACTGGTCTCAAGTTCCTGGAAGAGATGCTAAATGGAAGGAGCAGACAATTGCAAACACTTCACAAAGACAATTTACTCAAGAATTTGAATGTGAATTCTTAGGATCAGTTGATACTTTAATTGCCGCAAGCAAACTTCGTACAATGGTTTATGATGATCCTATTAAATCTTCTGCTGGGTTGGATGTTTACGAAGAACCAAAAGAAGATAACGATTATATTATGACTGTTGACGTTGCCAGAGGAACTGGAAACGATTATTCTGCTTTTGTAGTATTTGATATTACAAAATTTCCATATAAAATTGTTGCTAAGTATAGAAATAATGAAATTAAAGCAATTATTTTTCCCACAATTATTGAGCAAGTAGCAAAATCTTATAATAAAGCATACATTTTAACTGAAGTTAATGATATTGGTGATCAAGTTGCATCAATGATACACTTTGATCTTGAGTATGATCACGTTCTTATGTGTGCTATGAGAGGTCGTGCTGGTCAAATTGTTGGTACTGGGTTCTCTGGAAAGAAAACTCAATTAGGAGTAAAGATGTCCAAAACTGTTAAAAAAATTGGATGCTTAAATTTAAAAACATTTATTGAAGATGATAAGTTAATGATATCAGATTATGATACCATTAGTGAATTAACAACTTTTATTCAAAAAAATAATTCATTTGAAGCAGAAGAAGGTTGTCATGATGACCTTGCAATGTGTCTAGTTATTTTTTGTTGGCTTGCTGTTCAAGATTACTTCAAAGAAATGACGGACAATGATGTTCGTAAAAGAATTTATGAAGAACAGAAAAATCAAATTGAACAAGATATGTCACCTTTCGGATTTATTTCTGATGGTTTAAATGATGAAGAAAAAACTTTTGTGGATGTAAATGGTGACCGTTGGTACTTAGATGAATATGGAGATGTGTCAAACGAATTTACTTATATGAGCACATACCTTTGAAATAGAGTAATTTATAAATAAGTTTAGAATAAAATTTGAACTTTAGGGGTAACAGATGGCAACACAATTATCGCCAGGTATTGTTGTTCAGGAGCGTGACTTTACAAATTCTCGTCTTCAAGAAACAATTACAAATATTGGAGCTATTGCTGGTCCTTTTACAAAGGGCGAAGTTGGAGTAGCAAAGCTTATTACAACTGAGAAAGATTTAGTCGCAACATTTGGCAAACCAACTGCCGATAATTATGAATATTGGTTCACTGCTTCTGAGTTTTTGAACTATGGAGGAAATCTTCAAATAGCAAGAATTTCTTCTTCTAACACATCATATCTTACAAATGCTAATGCAACAGGTGCTGTAGCAAGTGGAATTGCTTCTATAAAAATTAATAATCTTTCTGATTATGAAGCAAGTGTAGAAAATACCACTCAAAATTATAGATTTGCTGCAAAAAATCCTGGTTCGTGGGGGAATAGTTTAAAAGTAGCAATTATTGATAAAGGTGCAGATCAAATTATCACTCTTGCTTCTGGAGTTTCGTTTGCTCAAGGTGCTACTGTAACTAACGGAGTTGCGACTGGTAAAGCATATGTATCAAACAGTGGCGATACAACTAAAGTTGCTGTTGTATTAAATGCGGGTTCAGTTAAATTTGATTCGGCAACAACTATTTCTGGCGCTTTAGTTTCTTCAGTAACAGATTGGTACGATGAGCAATATGCTGTTACTGGAACAATTAAATGGAATTCTATTGCTCCACGTCCTGGAACTTCTCCTTATGCAGCATCTAAAGGTGGTGCTAATGATGAAATTCACGTAGTCGTAATTGATAGTGATGGTTCAATTACAGGATCAGCAAATTCAATTATTGAAAAACTTTTGTATCTTTCCAAAGCATCTGATGCTAAAACAACTGAAGGAGAAGTTAACTTTTATAAAAGAGTTATTAAAGGTCGTTCAGAATATGTTTATTTGGGATCACACGAAACATCTTATGAATATGAACCTGCGGGATCAGTAGCAATTTCAGATACTGCGCTTGCGTCATCAACGTTTAAATTTGTTGGTCCTAAATCTTATGCATTTGCTGCTGGCACTGATTATCAAAATTATAATATAGGAAACGAAACTCAAACTTATATTGATGTTTTTGCTGATGTAGAAACATTGCCTATTGATTATATTCTTTCTGGACCAACAACTTCAAGCAAAGCAAGTGCATTAATCAATCTTGCTTCATCTAGAAAAGATTGTATTGCATTTATTTCTCCTAAAAGATCTGATCTTATTGGAAGTGATGCTTCTACAACAGCAGCACAGAAAAATAATGTAGTCAAATTTTTTGAATCAATCAGTGATAGTTCTTCTTATGCTGTATTTGATAACAATTATAAGTACATTTATGACAGATTTAATGATGTTTATCGTTGGATTCCTTGTAGTGCTGACCTTGCTGGGTTGTGTGTAAATACTTCCGCTATTTCAGAACCTTGGTATTCTCCTGCTGGTTTCAATAGAGGAAATCTTCGCAACGCAATTAAAATTGCATTCAACCCAAATAAAGATCAAAGAGATGAATTATATGCTAAGCGTGTAAATCCAATCGTATCATTTACTGGACAGGGTGTTGTTCTTTATGGAGATAAAACTGCGCTTCGCAGTCCAAGTGCATTTGATAGAATTAACGTTCGTCGTTTGTTTCTTATTCTTGAAAGAACAATTAAAGATTTTTCAAAAAATGTTTTGTTTGAATTAAATGATGAAACAACACGCAATAATTTTACTACTCAAGTAAACAATTATCTGCGTGATATTCAAGCAAGAAGAGGTCTTACCGATTTCCTTGTAGTTGCTGATGCTTCTAACAATACACCTAGCGTGATTGACAGAAATGAATTTGTTGCAGACATCTATATCAAGCCAAGTCGCTCTATTAATTTCATTACTCTTTCTTTTGTTGCTACCCGCACTGGAGTAAGTTTTGATGAAGTAATCGGCAGAGTTTGATTATAAAATAAATAAACATAAGGAGATAATCAAACAATGGCAAACTTAACTCAGTTTAAAGGAAAAATTGGATATGGCATTCGCCCCAATTTGTTTCAAGTTTCAATTCCAACAGCACCAACAGCAACAACTTTAGCAACAAGTTACGCTGAAAATTTCACATTTCTTTGTCGTTCAGCTGGTATTCCAGCATCAAGCGTAGGTACTGTAGAAGTTCCTTTTAGAGGAAGAGTTATCAAACTTCCTGGAGATAGAACATTTGAAGCTTGGACAATAACTATATTTGGAGACGAGAATTTAAAACTTAGAAGTTATTTTGAGAAATGGTTGGATGTATTAAATGAGCACACAAGTGGTGCTGGTTATACTAATTCAGCAAATTATTCTGCAACTCTTCAAGTTGATCAATTGTTTAGAGGTAGTGGTAAAGGAAGTCAAACAGGTAATGAAAAACCTCATTCAGTGATTAGATCTTATCAATTTATAAATTCTTTTCCAACTAATGTTTCACAAATTGATTTGTCTTATGATAACAATAATAGCATTGCTGAATATACTGTAGAATTTCAATATGATTATTGGATTACTTCTGCTGTATCTAATGGAACTGCTACTATCGGTAATGACACTATTTAAACAAACTAAATAATATAAGGTTTGAAATTATAAAATGGCTGAATTGTTTGGATTTTCGTTAGATAAAAATAGCGAAAAGAAAAAAAAGCAGCAGGGACAATTATCTCCTGTTGCTCCTAATAATGATGATGGCACTGTAACAATCTCTGCTGGAGGTTATTACGGTCAGTATGTTGATATTGAAGGAATTTCAAAAAATGAATTTGAAATGATCCGCAAGTATCGTGAAGTATCTTTACACCCAGAAGTAGATGGTGCTATTGATGAAGTAGTAAATGAAGCCATTGTTTCAGATTTAGATGATTCCCCAGTGGAAATTGAATTATCTAATCTTGAAGTTGGCGAAAATATTAAAAAAAGAATTCGTGAAGAATTTAAAGAAATTAAACGTTTATTGCAATTTGATAAAAAAGCATATCAAATGTTCCGTCGTTGGTATATTGATGGAAGATTATATTATCATAAAATAATTGATGTAAATAAACCTGGAGAAGGTATTAAAGAAATTCGTTATATTGATCCTCTTAAAATTAAAAAAATGAGAGAGGTAAAAAAACCAGACAGACCTCCCACTAATCAATTAGCACAAGTTGATTTTGGTGAAATCAAAGAATATTATTTATTTAATCCTAAAGGTATTTTTACGAGTACATCTACAGTACAAGGTCCTAGAGATTATATGGGGATCAAAATTTCTATAGATGCTATCACATTTGTTCCTTCTGGATTGATGGATCTTAATTTAAATATTCCACTTTCATATCTTCACAAGGCACTTAAAGCGATTAATCAATTGAGAATGATTGAAGATTCTCTAGTTATCTATCGTTTGTCTCGTGCTCCAGAAAGAAGAATTTTTTATATTGATGTAGGTAATCTTCCTAAAGTAAAAGCAGAACAGTACCTTAGAGAGGTTATGTCGCGCTATAGAAATAAACTTGTATATGATGCTAGTACAGGCGAAATTCGTGATGACAAGAAATTTATGAGCATGTTAGAGGATTTTTGGCTGCCTCGCAGAGAAGGTGGCAGAGGTACTGAAATTACTACTCTTCCTGGTGCTCAAAACTTAGGTGAACTTAAAGACGTTGAATATTTCAAAAAAAAACTTTATGGTTCTTTAAATTTACCACCTTCAAGAGTTGGTGAAGATAATTCTTTTACTATTGGAAAATCTGATAATATTTTAAGAGATGAAATTAAATTTGTTAAATTCGTAGGAAGACTTAGAAAACAATTTGCGTATTTATTTAATGATATTTTAAAAACTCAATTAGTTCTTAAAAATGTAATTGCATTAGATGATTGGGAAACAATGGAAGAACATATTCAATATGACTTCTTATTTGACAATCATTTCTCTGAATTAAAAGATATTGAAATGATGAATGAGCGTTTAAATCTTGTAAATCAAGTTCAACCATTCATGGGAGTTTATTTCTCTAACGAATATGTCAAGAGAGAAATTTTAAAACAAACTGATCAAATTATTGTTGATATGAACAATCAAATTAAATCGGAAAAAAAATCTGGTGAACTTATGGATATTCCTATAGCACCAGTAGAACCAGATCCAATGGCAACGCCACCTCCAAAAAATGGACCTAAAGAAACTAAACCAAAAGATTCTTTGAAACCACAATCTTCTAATAAGGTTGCGTCAAAAGATTTTATGAAATAAATAGAAGGAGAACATTAAAAAAATGACCATTACTAAAGAATTAATTGATAAAATTGTAAATGGCAAAAATGTTAATGCTTCAAATGAAGTTATTGATATTTTATATCATAAAGCAATTTCACAATTAGATGATTATAAGCAACAAGTTGCATTACAATTGATGAATACAAAAACGGAAGAACAAATTATTAAAAATTCAATCGAAAAAGAAGAATGAAACTTATTGTAGAGCACATTGAGGATATTCAACTTCTCATAGAAGAAAAAGACGGAAAAGAATATACATATATTCAAGGAGTATTTCTCCAAGGAGATATTAAAAACCGTAATGGTCGTGTATATCCTATGCCTGTACTTCAGCGAGAAGTAACTAATTATAGTTCAAACTATATTGACAAATCTCGTGCTCTTGGAGAACTCGGACATCCTGATGGACCCACCATCAATCTTGATAGAGTATCACATAAAATTGTTGAACTTTATCAAGATGGGTCTAACTTCATTGGCAAGGCAAAACTTCTTGAAACTCCGATGGGTAATATTGCCAAAAATCTTCTTCGTGAGGGTGTGCAACTAGGAGTTTCTTCTAGAGGCGTTGGCAGTTTAGAATCCAAAGGTGATTCCAATTATGTTCGTGATGATTTTATGCTCACTACTGCTGCAGATATTGTAGCAGATCCTTCTGCTCCTGATGCATTTGTTAACGGAATTATGGAAGGAAAAGAGTGGGTATGGGATAACGGTATTCTTAAAGAATCTGAAATTCAAAAAGTGAAAAAAGAATTAGATAAAAGTTCTCGCAATCAACTTGAGGGTAAAATCCTTGAGTCATTTGGAAAACTGTTGTCTAACTTATAAAAATAATAAATAACTAGTAGAAAATCAAAGTATCCGTAGGGGTAATTTTAATGGCAAATTCGTTAAACGAGAAATTTGAAGATTTCGTATCAGATAATATTGATACAGATACCGTTACAGAAATGAACAACGCTGTAACTGCAGGTGCTGCACCTGCAGAAAAATCACATCTTCCCAGTGCTTCTGGTTCGGATGTTGCTGTCGCTAATGTAGAACCAATGGCGGCTGGATCCTCTGCCGAATACAATGGCAAATTCGAAAATTCTGGTGCTAAAGCAGCAGCTCCTATCAAAAAATCTAAAACTCAAGTTAATGCGGGAGAGGGCGGTCAAGACCCAATGCCTAAACTTGGTTCATCATTTCCAGGTGATCGTAGTGGTAAAGGAACCACTCGTGGTGGCGGGGAATCAATGCCAACTCTTAAAAAAGAAGAGGTAGAAAAGGAAGATGAAGATAAAGATGAAGATAAAAAAGAAGATAAAAAACTTTATAAAAAAATGATGAAGAAGGAAGATGTTGATGTTACCGCTGATATAAATGCACTGGTACAAGGCGAAGATCTTTCGGAAGAATTTAAAGAAAAAGCAACTACAATTTTTGAAGCTGCTTTAGTTTCAAAAATTAATGAAGAAATTGAAACTATTGAGGAGCAATATATTGCTCAATTAAATGAGCACATTGAAGTGATAAAGGAAGAAATGGCTGATAAAGTCGATTCATTCCTTAACTATGTTGTAGAACAATGGATTCAGGATAATAAACTTGCTGTTGATTATGGTGTTCGCACCGAAATCGCAGAATCGTTTATGTCTGCTCTTAAAGGTGTATTTGAAGAACATTACATTGATATGCCTGAAGAGAAGTATGACATGGTTGAGGGCATGACAGAAAAACTTGATGAGATGGAACAAAAACTCAACGAACAAATTGAAAAAAATATTGAATTAAATTCTGCTCTTGGAGAATTCATCAAAGAATCAATCGTTACTGAAGTATCCCAAGGTTTAGCAGATACTCAAAAAGAAAAACTCTTTTCCCTTTCTGCGGGCGTAGAGTTTACTAATGAGGAAACTTATCGTGAAAAAATTGAGACAATTAAAGAAAATTATTTCCCCAAAACTCAAATTTCCGAATCTGCTGAAGCATCTGATCCAGTAATTGAACAGGAAGTTCCTGCTCATATGGCTGCTTATGTTAATGCAATCGCTCGTTATTCTAAATGATTATTAAATTATAAATAGTTCAAACCTAACAATTCCTAAAGGAGAAAAAAGCAAATGTTCAATACCGAGCATCTGCAGGAAAAGTGGGCACCCGTTCTGTCTCATGGCAATTTGCCCGAGATCAAAGATCATTATAAAAAGGCTGTCACTTCAATCCTGCTAGAAAACCAAGAAAAATTCCTCCGTGAGGAAAGAATGCTGACCGAAACAGCACCTACTAATCACGGTCCTATCAATACTGCTACCACTGGTACAGGTAATATTGCTGGTTTCGATCCCGTACTGATCTCACTGATCCGTCGTTCGATGCCTAATTTGATTGCATATGATATCTGTGGCGTACAACCAATGAACGGTCCTACTGGACTGATCTTTGCAATGCGTTCACGTTATGATAATCAAACTGGCACTGAAACCTTCTACAACGAAGTCAATGGTCAGTTCTCTGGTTCACCTTATGTAACCGCTTCTGGTTCAACTGGCACTGCACCTACTGGCACCAACCCTGCTGTTCTGAATGACAGTGGTACTTATACCTCTGCTTCAGCAATGAGCACTGCTACTGCAGAATCTTTAGGTGATGCATACACAAATGCATTCCCTGAAATGGCATTCTCTATTGAGAAAATTGCTGTTACTGCTAAGTCACGCGCTCTGAAAGCAGAATACACCATCGAACTCGCACAAGATCTCAAGGCAATTCATGGTCTTGATGCTGAAACTGAATTGGCAAACATTCTGTCTGCTGAAATTTTGACAGAAATTAACCGTGAAGTTGTTCGTACAGTATTCCGTTCCGCTAAGCCTGGTGCTCAGCAAAACGTTGCCACTCAAGGAACTTTTGATCTTGATATTGACTCCAACGGTCGTTGGTCAGTTGAGAAGTTTAAGGGTCTTCTGTTCCAAATTGAGCGTGAAATGAACGCTATTGCTAAAGAAACTCGTAGAGGAAAGGGCAACATGCTCATTTGCTCTTCAGATGTTGCTTCTGCTCTGTCAATGGCGGGTGTTCTGGATTACACTCCTGCTTTGAATAACAACTTGAACGTTGATGATACTGGCAACACCTTTGTTGGTACTTTGAACGGTCGTATTAAAGTTTACATTGATCCTTATTCGGCACTTCCTACAGAAGGAAACACTGCTGCTCAGTTCTACATTGCTGGCTATAAAGGTACTTCACCTTATGATGCTGGTCTGTTCTACTGCCCATACGTTCCTCTCCAAATGGTTCGTGCAATCGGTCAGGATACATTCCAACCCAAGATTGGCTTTAAGACTCGTTACGGAATGGTACTCAATCCATTCTCAAAGGGTGCTACTGCTCTGTCTGATTCAGATCCAATTGCTAATGGAAACCTCTCCACCAACGTTTACTATCGTCGTGTAAGAGTTACCAACCTGATGTGATTTAATTCCATACAGGTCATTCTAGACCCCTCTCAGGAGGGGTCTTTTTTTTACCTAAATAATTTTATTTAAAATAATGTCTCAATCAACTTGGGTTAAAGAAAAAATTAATAATAGAAATTTTTTGGCACCTAATGGATTTAAATTATCATTAATTAATTTTCCTAAAATTTCTTTTTATTGTCAATCAGCAAACATTCCTGGAATTTCTATTCCTGAAATTACTATTCCAACACCATTTAGAGATTATCCAGTTGCTGGCACTGAAACTGAATATGAAGATCTTAGAGTAAATTTTCTAGTAGATGAAGATATGACTAATTACTGCACCATTCATAAATGGTTGCGTAAAACTGGTCTTGCAGAAACTTTTGATGAATATGAAAATCCACTAGAAGGTCAAGGTATTTTAGAAATTTTAAATAGTAATTGGAGACCTAATATTACTATTGAGTATGATGATCTTTTTCCAGTTTCCATAACTCCTTTGGAGTTTGATGCTACAAATACAACCGTAGAATATCTTACTGCTGCGGCGGTCTTTAAATATAAGATATATAGAATTAAGAACAAAAATGGAGATGTTATTTCATAATGAATTTTGAAGATATTATGAAAATGTGGGAACAGGATTCAAAAATTGATCCAATAGAACTTGATACTGCTTCTATTAATATACCATCACTACACGCCAAATATTTAAAAATTTTTTCAGATTATCGTTTTAAAAAAAAACAAGCAACTTTGCAAATGAAGCAATTAGTTCGACATAAATTTGAATATTATACAGGTAAAGCAAGTGCAGAAGAATATAAAAATAACCCATTTGATTTAAAAATTTTAAAATCAGATTTAAATCTTTATATTGAATCTGATGAAGAAATTAAAAATTTACAATTAAGAATAGATCAATATGAAATCATTATTGATTATCTCGATGGGGTAATTAAAATGCTCAACAATAGATCTTATCAAATTAAAAACGCCATTCAATGGAAAACTTATATTGAAGGAATTACTTAATGTCTAACATCCTTATCCGAAAGCGTAACGAAGTATATCTTGAACTTGAATGTGAAACTCATATTAAATATGAACTTTCGGAATATTTTACTTTTGAAGTTCCTGATGCAAAATTTATGCCACAATTTAAAAATAAATTATGGGATGGAAAAATTCGTTTGTTTAGTCCAGCAGAAGGAAAACTTTATATAGGATTATTATCGTATCTTATAGAGTGGGCAGAAGAATGTGAATACTCTTTTGTGTTTGAAGAAAATCAATTTTACGGAAAACCAAATGAAACAGATCCATTGATCTCACCAGAAGGTGTTAAAGATTATATGAATTATCTTACACCAAAAATTAAACCACGCGATTATCAATATGATGCAGTTTATAGAGCATTAAAAAATTATCGCAGAATTATTTTATCTCCAACTGGTTCTGGTAAGTCATTTATGATTTATTCATTGGTAAGATACTTCACTGCCGCTAATTTTAAAACATTAATTATTGTACCAACTATTTCTTTGGTATCTCAACTTTTTAATGATTTTAAAGATTATGGATGGGATGCCGATACTAATTGCCACAAAGTATTTGCGGGAGAAACAAAGTTATCGGATATGCCTGTAATCATAACTACTTGGCAAAGTATTTACAAACTTCCTAAAAAATATTTTGATAATTATACTGCTGTTATTGGAGATGAATGTCATACGTTTAAGGCAAAATCTTTGACTGGTATTATGACTAAACTTCATGAGGCAAAATATCGTATTGGATTTACGGGTACTTTAGATGGAACTAAAACACATCGTTTAGTTTTGGAGGGTCTGTTTGGACTTTCAAACAAAGTAACCAATACTGCTGAGCTTATGAAAAAAGGTCAATTGTCAAATCTAAAAATTAATATTTTATTACTTAAACATGAATCTTATAAATTTGCAAGCTATCCCGATGAAATGGATTATATTGTATCACATCAAAAAAGAAATTTGTTTATTAAAAATTTAGTTAAAGACCTCACTGGTAACTCATTAGTTCTTTTCAATTACGTTGAAAAACACGGAGCACCTTTATTTGATATTATAAATAATGCTATAGGATCTGAACGTAATGTTTTCTTTGTTCACGGTGGAGTTGAAGCTGAAGAACGAGAACAAATTCGTCAATTAACAGAACAACAAAATGACTGTGTAATTATTGCCAGTTACGGAACATTTTCTACTGGTATTAATATTAAAAATTTACACAATATTGTTTTTGCTTCTCCAAGCAAATCAAGAATTAGAAATTTACAATCAATTGGTAGAGTATTGAGAAAAGGTGATAATAAATCACAGGCAATACTATACGATATTGCTGATGATTTTTCAAAAGGAAATTATAACAATTATACTTTAAATCATCTTAAAGAAAGAATTAAAATTTATAATGAAGAAAATTTTAATTACGAAATTATTCCAGTAAACATAAAAAAATGAATGAAAATCAATTTTTTGCTTCAATAAAATTAACTACGGGAGAAGAAATTCTTGGTCTTATTAAGATTGAAGAAGATGGTATTTTAATTGAAAATCCTTTAATCTTAGAAGATATAAGTATTTTTAATGATATATTAGAAACTTCATCATCTAAAGGATTAAAACTTTCAAAATGGATTAAATCTTCTACTGAAGATTTATTTTTTATTAAAGATAATAAAATTATTACTATTGGTGAATTAAAAGAACCAGGACTAACTTCTTATAAAAGAGCAGTAATAGATATTGCAAAAGGAAATCAAAATTTTAAAAAAGAAATTTGTACAGATAGAAAAAAATATAACGGACATCATAGTAATATAAATGATGCTCGTATTAAATTTGAAAAATTATTTAATGATTATTAATTAATACTAATATTGATTTTAAACCTCCACAGAGTTATTATACTGGTATTTTGAAGTGTTGTCAAGCCCCCCTAAAATGTGGTATAATATGTACATACAAATATTAAGAGAGCAATGAAATCAAATGAGAATGAAAAAAAAGCCAGAGCATTATGTAAACAATAAAGAATTTTTATCTGCTTTATCCGCTTACAAAATTAAAGTTAATAAGGCATTGACAGAAGGAACCACTCGTCCTATAATACCAAAATACATTGCAGAATGTTTTTTGAAAATTTCAACACACTTATCATATCGTCCTAATTTTGTTAACTATCCATTTAGAGAAGATATGATAAGTGATGGTGTTGAAAATTGCGTTCAATATATTGATAGATTTGACATAGAACGCACAAATCCATTTGCTTATTTTACTCAGATTATTTACTATGCTTTTCTTCGAAGAATTCAAAAGGAAAAGAAACAATTAGAAATCAAAGCAAAAATTCTTGAACGATCTGGATATGATGAAGTATTACATGCAGATGCAAATGAATTAAATTTTTCCTCTTCCGATTACAATAGCATTAAACAAACCATTGAACAAAAAAATAGAAGATGAAAGTAGCTTTACTTACCGATACACACTATGGATTTAAGAAAGGTAGTCAAGATTTTCACGATTACTTTCTTAAATTTTATAATGATGTATTTTTTCCTACCCTAAAAAAAGAAAAAATCAAGCACATTATTCATATGGGAGATGTGTTTGATATTCGTAAGAATATTGATTTTTGGAGTTTGAACTGGGCAAAGAAAAATATTTTTAAACCACTTGAGGAGATGGGTATTACCTGTGATCTCTTAGTTGGTAATCATGATAGTTTTTATAAAAATACTTTAGAGATTAATTCTCTAGAATGTTTGCTTCTTGATTTTGCTAATCTTCGTGTCTTTAGTAGTCCTTCTGAAGTAACCTTAGATAAAACTAAACTAATGTATGTTCCGTGGATTTGTCAAGATAATGAACAACAAACTCTTAATCTTATTCAAGATACTGAAGCAAAGGTAGTATTGGGTCATTTAGAACTTAAAGGGTTTGCTGCCAATTTAGGTTGGACATGTGAGCATGGATATGATGCATCTATCTTTGATAAATTTGAGTTAGTAATGTCTGGACATTTTCATACTCGTAGTAAAAGACATAATATTCAGTATGTCGGAAATGCATATCAAATGTATTGGAATGATTATAATGATAAACGTGGGTTTAATATTTTTGATACTAATACTCAAAAACTTAAATTTTATGAAAATCCTTATCAGATGTTTCATAAAATTTTCTATGATGATACTAAGAATGATTATTACGACATTGACTTTGAGAAATATAAAAATACTTGTATCAAATTAATTGTAGAAAATAAAACTGATTATACTCAATTTGATTATATTGTTAGTAATCTTCAGGATGTTGTAATCGATCTTAAAATAGTTGAAGATTTTTCTGTTGAAGGTAATACAGATGATGATATTGAACTGGAACATGAAGATACATTAACTATTCTTGAAAAGTATATTGATGAAATAAATACCAGTTTAGATAGTGTAAAATTGAAAGAAATCATGAAATCACTTTATGTTGAGGCATTAGAGGTGGTATAATGTATATTTTATGTCTTAGGGGAAAGGAAGATGAAGGTGCATATGCAATGGCAAATGATCAAGGTAAAAAAATTCTTTTAATGTTTGAAGAAGAAGATGATGCTAACCGATACATTGGAATGCTTGAAGCGGAAGATTTTGTTCCTTTAATTGCTGTAGAAATTGATGCTAATAGTATGATTAATATGTGTGAAAATTCTGGATATGAATTTATGATTGTAACACCCAATGAACTTGTAATTCCACCCTCTTATAATGACTTATGATTATTTTTAAAACCATTCGCTTTAAGAATTTTCTTTCTACTGGTAATAATTTTACAGAAATTTCTTTAAATTCTCATAGAAATAATATTATTGTTGGTACTAATGGTGCTGGTAAGAGTACCATTTTAGATGCTCTTACTTTTGGGTTGTTCAATAAACCTTTTCGTAAAATTAATAAACCTCAACTAGTTAATTCTATTAATTGTAAAGAATGTTCTGTTGAGATTGAATTCTCTGTGAGCAAAAAAGAATATAAAGTAATACGTGGGATGAAACCAAACATATTTGAAGTATATGTAAATGGTAAAATGCTTGATCAAGATGCTGCTATTGTAGATCAGCAAAAATTTTTGGAGCAAAACATTCTTAAACTTAACTACAAATCATTCACGCAAATTGTTGTACTTGGTTCTAGTACGTTTATTCCTTTTATGCAATTGCCATTGGCATCTCGTAGGGAAATTATTGAGGATCTTTTGGACATTCAAGTATTCAGTATTATGAATACTAATTTGAAAGAAAGAACAAAACGATTAGTTGATGATATGCGGGTCACTGAGAACAATATTGATCTTGTCAAACATAAAATTGAAACGCAAGAAAATCTTATTAAAGAACTTGAAAGTAAAAGTGATAGTATTGTTTTAGATAAGTCAAATAAAATTGATCAATTTTTCAAACAAAGCAATTTTCTTTTAGAAGAAAATGAAGATCTTAATATTTACATATCCGAAAAGCAATCTGAACTATCTGGACAGGATAAATTATCTAGTAAATTTGATAATTTAAAAGAATATAAGTTTAAATTTAAAAATAAAATTTCAAATTTAACTAAAGAAAATCAATTTTATAATCAAAACGACAACTGCCCTACTTGCAAACAAATTTTAGACGAAAGTTTTAAATTAGAAAAGATTGCTAAGAATTATAGTGCCTTAAAGGAAACAGAAAATGCTTGGACGGAGTTGGAAAATGAAATGCAAAAGGTTGAGAAACAGTTAGATAATTTTAAAAAAATTAATTCGGATATCCAAAACAAATACTCACAGATTGATAAAAACAATAGTATGATTAATCATTTACAAATAGAAATTAATCAACTAGAAAAAGAAATCAATGATGTTCAAGATCAAAAAAATAGTTCTAATAAAGAAAGAGAAGTTCTTGATAAATTAAATCTACAATTAAATTCATATGAAGAAATGTTTATTACACACAAACAAAACAAAGATTATTATAATCTTTGTTCAAATTTACTAAAAGATACGGGAATTAAAACTAAAATCATTAAACGATATTTGCCTGTAATGAATAAACATATTAATCAATTTCTTCAACAAATGGATTTCTTTGTGAATTTTACTCTCAGCGAAAGTTTTGAAGAAACTATTAAATCTCGTTACCGAGATGATTTTAGTTATTCATCATTTTCGGAGGGAGAAAAATCTCGTATTGATATCTCTCTGATGTTGACTTGGCGAGCAGTAGCAAAACTTAAAAATAGTGTGGATACCAATCTGTTGATCCTAGATGAAATTTTTGATAGTTCACTTGACAACACGGGCACTGATGAGTTATCATTCATATTGAGGAACTTCACCAGCGATGTAAATCTTTTTATCATCTCTCATCGAGAGCATATGATTGAGAAGTTTGATCGAGTTCTTAAATTTAACAAAGTGAAAAATTTTAGTAAAATGGAGGAATTGACAAATGCAATGGAAGTATAATGAAGATAAAATCCTCAAAGATATTGAAGATTATGTGGTAACTACCTATCATGGTCATTACTGTGGTGATCAAGAAGGTTATGATGATATTCAAACGATTGATTTGATGGCAGCAAAGAAACTTGCTGCTCCGTTTTGCCAAGCAAATATTCTTAAATACGGTTCACGTTATGGTGATAAAGATGGACATAACAAACGTGACTTGCTAAAAGTCATTCATTATGCTATGCTACTACTTCACTTTGATTCACACTATTCTCGCAAAGATAACGGTCTTACTGAATTTAAATCTTAATTATGAAACTTTCCGAAAACACTTTTAATATTCTTAAGAATTTTGCTGGTATTAATCAGTCAATTTCTGTAAAATCAGGTAACACTCTTCGCACTATTTCTGTGGCAGAAAACATTTTTGCTGTGGCAAATGTAGAAGAAAAGTTTCCTCGCAACTTTTCACTATATGATCTTAATGAATTTCTTGGCGGAATGTCGCTGATGAAAAATGCTGAAATGATATTTGATGATGGTGATTTTGTTCGCATCAAAACTAATCGATCACAAATTAAATATTTCTTTTCAGACGATAGCTTGATTAAGCAAGCACCAAACGCAGATATTAAACTTCCTGATGAGGATGTACAATTTTCATTGACTGAAGCAGATCTTAATAGTGTTATTCGTGCTGCTTCAGTATATCAACTTCCAGATTTTTCTGTCATTGGTGATGGTGAAGAAATTCATATTGTTGCTCGTGATAAAGAAAATGACACCTCTAACACTTTTTCCATTGCAGTTGGAAATACTAAAGAAGAATTTGTTTTTAATCTTAAGGTTGAAAATATTAAACTTCTTAAAGGTGATTATCATGTGAGTATTTCAAAGGAATTGATCAGTAAATTTATTCATCAATCTATTCCTTTGGTATACTATATTGCATTAGAACCAGATTCTAATTGACCTTTATTTTTTTATATAATGCAAGACAAATATCTTTGGTGTGAAAAGTACAGACCACAAACAATTGAAGAATGTATACTTCCTGATAGTATCAAACGGGATCTTCAGCAACAGGTAGATGCTGGTGAGTTGAATAATCTTCTTCTCACTGGTCCTCCTGGTGTTGGTAAAACCACTGCTGCAAAGGCACTCTGTAATCAATTAAACCTATCTTATATTGTAATCAATGGATCTGACGAAGGACGATTTTTGGACACGGTACGGAACCAAGCAAAAACTTTTGCAACGACCGTTTCACTTCAAGGAAGTAAACACAAGGTCATCATTATTGATGAAGCAGATAACACGGGGAATGATGTACAACTCTTATTGCGGAGTAGTATTGAGGCGTATCATAGAAACTGCAGATTTATCTTTACCTGCAATTACAAAAACAAAATCATCGAGCCTATTCAATCAAGATGTTCAGTCATTGATTTTACTTACAAAAAAAAGGAGCGAGCATCCGTCGCTTCTCAATTCTTTAACCGAGTACGGAAAATCTTGGCTGAAGAAAATGTTGAATATGACGCCAAAGTAGTTGCTGAATTAATTCAGAAGCACTTTCCAGATTGGCGTAGTATCTTAAATCAACTTCAAAAATATGGTAACACTGGTTCTATTAACACTGGAATTCTTGCAGAAGTTTCCGATGTGAATATGAAAGAATTGATGGATTCTTTAAAAAATAAAGAATTTAATACTGTTCGTAAGTGGGTAGTTGCTAATCTTGATAATGACTTTAATATGGTAATTCATCGTATCTATGATGCAATGTACGATGCATTGGTTCCTAATACTATCCCCGCTGCCGTTCTAGTGATTGCTAAGTATCAGTATCAAGCAGCATTTGCTGCAGATCAAGAAATTAATCTTCTTGCTTGTCTCGTTGAAATTATGATGGAGTGTGAGTTTAAGTAAATGCAAAACTTATTAATGGATAATTATTATGACTAAAGAATCTTATTTTGTTATTGCTAAAAACGGTGTTGCTCAACTCCGTAGTTTGTCTGGTCCTGTTGCCACATTTGGTAAGGATGTTTCTTCTGCCGTAATTCAAGGAGATAACATTGTAGTTACTCAGTACAATGGAACTATCCAGATTTTTCAATTTACTGCATCTGGTAAAGGTGTAATGGGTCCTGTACGTACTATTAAAGCATGAAAACAGAACTTAAAGATTGGTTAAATTCCATCAATCATGAAAAAGAAAATATTATGATTGATGAAAATCAAAAGGAATACCCCCCATATATTATTAATCGGTGTTTATCTGCATTTATAGATACTATTATGTTTGCAAATGAAATGAATATTAATCATCATCTTTCTTCAAAACTGCAATATCAGTTTTTACTAAATATTGTCAGACCAAAAAGAAGATTTTCTCCTTGGTTGAAAAAGGAAAAATTAGATGATATTGAAGTAGTTAAATCTTATTATGGATATAGTAATGAGAAAGCAAAAACTGCTTTAAATATTCTTTCTGAAGAGCAACTTAATTCTATTAAATTGAAACAAATTAGAGGTGGAAGACAATGACGACAGCAACTGATATTGAAGTATCTTGGACACCAAATCAAATGGTGGAAGTTACATTGGGTCAGCCTGATGATTTTCTTAAAGTTCGTGAAACACTGACTCGCATTGGAGTTGCATCACGCAAGGAAAAGAAACTCTATCAGAGCTGCCATATTTTGCATAAACAGGGACGATACTATATTGTTCACTTTAAAGAACTGTTTGCACTTGATGGTAAACGTGCCAACCTAACATTAAATGATGTTCAGCGTCGTAATCGTATTACTCAACTATTAGTTGATTGGGAATTGATTACGGTATTAAAACCCGAGCAAATTGAAGATGTATCTCCATTAAATCAAATTAAAGTTATTGCTTACAAAGAAAAAAGTGAATGGATTTTGGAAGCAAAATATAATATCGGCAAGAAAAAAGTAGTGATAACCGAAGAATAATATACGGGGGGCTCCACTCCCTTTTTTTATGTTATTTGATATATACTAATGATGTTGCCTTCGGGAACATCATTAACTTACAGACGCTTAAGGAGGTCTATCATGTTTACAACTAATGTAGTAAAATACAATGTCACTGACATTAATAAATTAATCGAAGATGCTAGTAGATTTGGCATCGGGATGGATGAATGGATTCGTAGGTTCGCCACAGTACATGAATCAACACCAAATTTTCCACCATACAATCTTATTCAAGAAAACTCTACCCAGTATACTTTAGAAATTGCTCTGGCTGGATACAGAAAAGAGGACATTGAAGTTTTCACTGAATGGAATAAACTTTTTGTCAAATGTGATAAATCCGAAAATGAATATGAATACTTGCATAATGGTATTGCTAAAAGAGCATTCACTCGTACCTGGACTTTATCAGATGATGTAGAAATTGGTAATGTAGCTTTTGCTGATGGTCTTTTGACTATTACACTTAATCGTGTCATTCCAGAACATCAGAAGAAAAAAATTTATAAGTTAAGCTAAATAGTATTGAGCTAACTATCGTCGCCGCTGGAGCCTCCCTGCCAAATAACAGGGGTGGCTCCTTTTTTATAAATAAAAATAAAACGGATGAAGACCTTTAAGCAATATATTTCTGAAATGAAAGGAGATTTTGGTACTAACCCTCCTAAACCAAAAGTAAAATGCTATGGTAAAACCACAACATATAAATCAACAGGTAAGAAGGTGTGTGCATACAAATCAAGTTCATCTCGTGGCGGTGATTCATGAAAACTTATAACGATTTAAAATTAACTTTACGTTATCATAATACTCTTAATCCTAAATTCTGGATTGGCGAAGCAATTAAACCAGAAGTAAGAGAAGCATTATTAAAAATTGCTGATGAGTGGGCAAAGTTTGCTAACATTCCACTTCACGCCATTCAAGATGTAATTTTGGTTGGCGGTAATGCTAACTATAATTATACTAAATATTCTGATTTAGATCTTCATTTGTTAGTAAGGAAGGAAGAGATTGCTAATTGTCCAGAATTAATTGATGATTATCTTCAGGATAAGAAACAATTGTGGGCATTAACTCATGACATTCAAATCTATGGTCATGATGTAGAATTATATGCTCAAGATTTATCTGCATCAACTCCATCAGGTCAAGGAGTATTTTCACTTCAAAGCAGTTTGTGGTTAATCCGTCCCGTATATCAAGAGATTAATTTATCTGATCCAGCAATTACTTCTAAAGTAAAACAGTATATGAATAAAATTGATTTCCTTATTGATAATAGAGCAGATGATCGTGATGCTTTTGAAAAACTTAAAGAAAAAATTCGTGATATGAGAGCATCATCTATTCAACGTGGTGGTGAGTTTGCTGTGGAAAATTTAGTATTTAAAGAACTTCGCAACAGAGGATACTTAGATAAACTCAGTCAGCATTTAAAAAATATTAAAGTCACAAGCTTGTCTCTTCGTTGATCTTGTGGTATAATAAAGTATAATTTGTGCGAGGTTTATGACCGTTCAACTTGTGCTGCTTAAATCTGGTGAAGAGATTATTGCAGATGTTAGAGAAATTGTGGACAAAGATACTGAAAAACCAATGAGTTTAGTATTCATCAATCCTCATATTTTGACAAGTTCTGGTGATACTTTAATGTTTGATCCATGGATTCCATTGTCCGATTCACGACAATTTTTTATTCCCTATGATTGGGTAGTAACTATTTGTCAACCAGTAAATCACATTGTAGAAGAATTTAACAACCAATTTGGAGAAAATAATGACAGTCAAAGTAATTCTATTGAAAACAAATCAGACACTGATTTCGGAAATTGAAGAACGAGAAGATGAAGATGCTGATTGCGTACTAATTAATCCTAAAGAAATTATACGCAACTATCTTTACAAAGAAGATGATCCAGTTGTTCCTAACTCATTAAAATTTGGTGAAGAATATATTGGTGGCGAAAGTTCACGGGTGTATCTAACTCTAGACAATTATATTGAATATACTTATCAAAAACAAATTCCAATCAGATCTGCTGATATTATGACTATTGTAGAACCTCGTGAGGATCTACTAAAATTTTACCGTGATGTAGTTGGTTAATGAATTTTTACACAAATGTTGCTATTGTTTCCGACACTGTTTTTTATCGTGGATTTTCGGAAGGTGAGCGTGTTGAGTTGAGGGAAAAATTTTCCCCAACTCTTTTTGTTTCAACTAAAAAAGAAACCAAATATAAAACTCTTGAGGGTGAATGTGTAGAGCCCATTAAATTTAGTGGTATTGGTGAAGCAAAAGAATTTGTTAAAAACTATGAGACGGTGGAAAATTTTACCATTTATGGTAATACTAAGTATCTGTATCAATATATCTTGTCTGAGTATCCCAAAGAAGTTGATTATGATTTTACTAAACTAAATATTCTTTCTTTGGATATTGAAACTACTTCAGAGAATGGGTTCCCAAGTGTTGAAGAAGCAATTGAGGAAATCCTCTGCATTACTGTTAAAGATTTTTCATCTAAAAAAATTACAACCTGGGGTTGTGGTGAGTTTGAAAACTTTCGTGATGATGTGAATTATATTTACTGCAAGAACGAGCAAGATCTCCTTTTAAAATTCCAGCAGTTTTGGGTTGGTGCAACACCAGACATTGTTACTGGATGGAATGTCAAACACTTTGATATGCCATTCATCTGTCGTCGTATGGATCGTGTGCTTAATAGTAAACATATGAGATCTTTATCTCCCTGGAACTTTGTTTATGAACGTGATGTTTATATTAAAGGTCAGAAAAAGATTTATTATGATATTCTTGGAGTTGCCACATTAGATTATTATGATCTCTATCAGAAGTTTACCTATACTAATCAGGAGAGTTATCGTCTGGATCATATTGCATCTGTAGAACTTGGTGCAAACAAACTAGATCATAGTGAGTTTGAAAACTTCCAAGATTTCTATCGTAACAATTGGCAGAAGTTTATTGAGTACAACATTCATGACGTAGAACTTGTGGATATGTTGGAAGATAAAATGAAACTGATTGAACTTGCCGTTACAATGGCATATGACGCAAAGGTAAACTTTGAGGATGTTTTCTATCAAGTTCGTATGTGGGATAGTATCATTTACGATGCTCTCTCGCAGGAAAATATTATTATTCCTCCAAAGAGTGATAGTACTAAGGATCAGCAATATGCTGGCGCTTATGTAAAAGAACCTGTTCCTGGTATGTATGATTGGGTGGTCAACTTTGACTTAAACTCCCTGTACCCTCACTTGATTATGCAGTACAACATCAGTCCCGAAACACTCTTGGACGAGCGTGTGGGTGGTATTAATGTTGACCGCCTGCTCAATCGGGAGATTGATACGAGCACCCTACAAGGCGTTACACTGTGTCCTAACGGCACTTTGTACGACACCAGAAAACAGGGGTTTCTTCCTAAACTGATGCAGAAGATTTATGATGAACGTACCATCTATAAAAAGAAAATGCTTGCTGCTAAACAGGAATATGAAAATACTAAAAATCCTGAATTGCTAAAAGATATCTCTAAGTACAATAACATTCAGATGGCACGTAAGATCCAACTTAACTCTGCCTATGGTGCTATTGGCAATGAATATTTTCGCTATTTCCGAATAGAGAATGCTGAGGCAATTACCTTGTCTGGTCAACTTTCAATTCGTTGGATTGAAAAGAAAATGAATGAATACCTTAACCGTATCTTAAAAACTGGAGACAAAGATTATGTCATTGCTATTGATACCGATTCCATTTATCTTAATTTGGGTGATTTGGTGCAATCTGTATTCAAGGGAAGAAAGGCGCCTGATGAGAAAATTGTTGAGTTCCTTGACAAGATCTGTCAAGTGGAACTTGAACCTTTTATTGAAAGTTGCTATGAAGAACTGGCAAAGTATGTAAATGCTTATGAGCAGAAGATGAATATGAAGCGTGAGAACATTGCTAATCGTGGTTTCTGGACTGTGAAGAAGCGTTATGTACTCAATGTATGGGATAGTGAGGGTGTTCGCTATAAGCAACCTAAGATGAAAATTTGTGGTATGGAAACTCAACGTTCTTCTACTCCATCATACTTTCGGGATAAATTATATGAGTCATATAAAATTATTATCAATGGAACTAATGATGATCTTATTGCATTCATTGAGAAGATTAAAAATCATAGTAAAAAGCAAAGCTATATTGATGTGGCATCACCTAGAAGTTGTAATAATCTTGAAAAATATAAAAGTAATAGTAGCATTTATAAATCAGCTACTCCAATTGCCGTCAGAGGTGCATTACTTTATAATTACTATGTTAAGCAGCATAAGATTACTAATAGATTTCCTCTTATCCAAGAGGGAGAAAAAATCAAATTCATCTATTTAAAAACCCCAAATCCAATTGGAGAGAATGTAATTTCATTCTTTCAAAGTATCCCGCCTGAATTTGGTCTAGAAAAGTACATTGATTACACATTGCAATTTGAAAAATCTTTTCTAGAACCACTCAAATCTGTGCTAGAATGTATTGGTTGGGATTATCAGCGTCGTGGCTCACTTACAAGTTTTTTTAGTTGAGGTATTATGAGTTTTTTAAAAAATGTTATTAAAGAGTTAGACAATCCATACGCAAATGTTGTGGATGATTCAGCTGTATGTAAAACGTTTGTTGATACTGGGTCTTACATACTCAATGCTCTTATTAGTGGAAGCATATTTGGTGGTCTTCCATCAAATAAAATCACTGCACTTGCGGGAGAATCTGGTACAGGGAAAACTTTCCTTGCCCTCTCCATCGTCAAGCATTTTCTTGATAGCAACTTGGAAGCACAAGTAATCTATTTTGAATCTGAATCAGCCATCGAAAAAGATATGCTTGATGTTCGTGGTATTGATATTAAACGTGTTGGTTTAGTTCCTGTTACTACAGTACAAGAGTTTCGCACTCAAAGTATTAAAGTACTTGATGAATATATGAAACTTAAGAAAGAAGATAGACCTCCGTTGCTTTTTGTGCTAGATTCCTTAGGTATGCTCTCTACCACCAAAGAGGTTCAGGATGCTACAGATGGTAAAGAAACTAAAGACATGACCCGTGCTCAGGTTATCAAATCCATCTTTCGTATTCTTTCACTCAAGTTGGGCCAAGCAGAAATTCCTTTGATTGTTACAAATCACACATATGATGTGGTTGGTGCTTATGTACCAACTAAAGAAATGGGTGGTGGTAGTGGTCTAAAGTATTCAGCATCGTCCATTCTTTTCCTTTCCAAGAAGAAGGAGAAAGATGGTACTGAAGTTGTTGGCAACATCATTAAAGTGAAGGCAAATAAGTCACGCTTTACAAAAGAAAATTCTACTATTGAAACGAGGTTATATTATGATGCAAGAGGTCTCGACAAGTATTATGGGTTGGTCGAACTTGGAGCAAAGTACGGAGTATTTGAACCTGTGGGTAACCGTGTTAAGGTGGGTAATGCTACTGTATATCCTTCGGTCATTTATAAAGATCCTGATAAGTATTTTACTCCAGAAATCCTCCAAGCACTTGACGAATGTGCTCAAAAAGAATTCTCCTACGGATCAGAATCTTGATGGAAACAATTGAAAGTACAATTTTGAAAAATCTTATTTCTAATGAGAGTTTTATGCGTAAAGTAATCCCTTATATTAAAGGGGAATATTTTACGCAATATTCTGATAAAATTTTGTTTAATATTATTTCAGATTTTGTAGTTTCATATGGTCAATCTCCCACAAAAGAAGTTCTACAAATTGAAGTAGAAAATCGTAAAGATTTAACGGAAGATTCTTATAAAGAATTACAAATCAAGATTGATAATATTAGTGACACTGAAGTAGATTTTCAATGGATATTGGATTCTACTGAAAAATGGTGTAAGCAAAGAGCAGTATATCTTGCACTTCTTGAGAGTGTTAAGATTGCTGATGGTAAAGATAAGAATCGCACTGAAGATGCTATTCCAAGTATTCTTCAGGAAGCACTTGCTGTATCATTTGATGAGCACATTGGACATGATTACATTGACGATTCTGAAAAAAGATTTGAATATTATCATCGAAAGGAAAATAAAATTCCATTTGATATAACACTTTTTAATAAAATTACCAAAGGTGGTCTTCCAAATAAAACATTAAATGTTGCTCTCGCTGGAACTGGTGTTGGTAAATCATTGTTTATGTGTCACTGTGCTGCGGCTGCTCTTATTGAAAGTAAGAATGTTTTATACATTACTTTAGAAATGTCAGAGGAAAAAATTGCTGAACGTATTGATGCTAATCTTCTTAATGTCAATATCAAAGATATTGAAGATATGCCAGAACAATTGTTTAGTAGTAAGATTACTCGACTGGCACAGAAAACTACAGGAAAACTTATTGTTAAAGAGTATCCAACTGCATCTGCTCATTCTGGACATTTTAAAGCATTGCTTAATGATCTTTCAATGAAGAAAAGTTTTGAACCAGATTTGATCTTTATTGATTATCTAAACATCTGTGCTTCATCTAGATATAAAGGAACCTTGGTTAATTCTTATACCTATGTCAAAGCAATTGCTGAGGAACTTAGAGGATTGGCTGTGGAATTCAATGTCCCCATCATGTCTGCTACTCAAACTACTCGTAGTGGTTATGGTAGTACTGATGTTGACCTTACTGACACTTCTGAATCCTTTGGTCTTCCTGCTACTGCTGACTTTATGTTTGCTCTTATAAGTACTGAAGAACTTGAAAATCTTAATCAAATTATGGTTAAACAACTTAAGAACCGCTATAATGATCCCACTATGTTCAAAAGATTTGTGGTGGGTATTGACAGAACAAAGATGAGGTTGTATGATGTAGAGGAATCTGCACAGAAAGACATTGGTGATTCTGGGCAGGAATATGACTTTGAGGAAGTTGCCAAAACTCAAAGTATTTCAAAGGCAAAACTAACTAATTTTAAATTTTAATCTATGACTATTGATTTTGATAAGTATGTTCAATTTGTTGGTGCTGTTACCAGTCCAGCATCCCGTAATATCACAGAGTTTGTTGATCACATTCTTGAATTGAAAGATCAAGGTGCTGACATTCAACGTCTACTTACTGCTGCTTGTGGTATTACTGCTGAGGGTGGAGAGTTTACTGAGATTGTAAAGAAGATTGCATTTCAAGGCAAACCTTATAATAAAGATAACATCTATCATATGAAGCGTGAACTTGGAGATATCCTCTGGTATATTGCTCAAGCGTGTATTGCTCTTGATATTTCATTTGAAGAGATTGCTCAGATGAACTTTGAGAAACTGACTGCACGATACCCAGAAGGAGCATTCAGTATTGAACGAAGTGAGAACCGAGTCGCAAACGATCTTTAATAAATACCCCCATAAGGGGGATTTTTTATGTCTACTGAAAAAAAAGATAAATGGATAAAATATTTTCAAGGTAAAGGTGATGTTGATACTTTTGTTAGAGCTACTGGTAGTGTAAAAAATAAAAGCTATCTTTATGATTTAGAGGGCAAAAAAACTTCAACAAAACTTGAACATGGTGAACCCATACTTGTAAAAGAAAGAGAAGAATATATTATACAAGGACCATTTGCACACAAACTTTTTATTGAATCATCCAAAGGAAATGGGTGGCTTCATGTTGATAATATAGATAAAGGTATAGGGCAAAGAGCATCCATACGATTGGAATCTAATAAACTTATTGGATTGGGTGAACGGATGATAGTCCCTATGTTAAATGGTGAAGAAAATGTTTCATGCAGAATTTTCAAAACTGCGGAAAAACTTGCTATATCAATTTTACATGGACTTGAGAATGAACCATCTGTTCCTGATTATATTGTTGACCAAGTATCACAGTTATTTTATGATGATGTAGTGTATACTCAAAATTCATTAATAAGTGGAAATGTTGATTTTAAATGGAATGGTTCTGTTTCTGAAATTGAAAAAAATTCAATGGGAGTATATCTGGGAGAACTATTAATTGGTTATATGGCTTTAGTTGGAAAAACAGAATGTTTTTCAGAACCAGACATAGTAAAATTTCCAATTGAATATTTTGGAGTACCAGAAAATCCAGCATTTTCAGGAATTGATTCATTCATACAATATCAAGATAGGGGAAAAAATCAAGATGGCGGGAAATTTTTAATATCATCTAAAGCTGGCAATAAAGGTGCATCACCATCTATATGGAAAAATATTATGCCGTATTTAAAACCCAATAAGTTAGATAGTAATACAAACGCCACTTTAGAAAAACTATATAATATTTGTAAAAATATTGATGGTGGTAAAATAACTGGTCGTAAAGGTATGCAATATGTTTATAGATATGGCGTGAAAGAAATTTTGAATTACGAAGTTGGTCCTACAACTAGAGATGGATCTGGGAAAGAAAAGGCAGTTGTAAATCCACAGGATTTTTATAATGTACTTAAAGCAGGTAAACCATATCCTCCTGTATATGATAATATAATATTAGATGCTATTAAAATACAAAAGAGTTTAAATTCTACAGAATTTAAATCTGCAAGCTCTACTGCAGTAACAACTGCATTGGAAAAAGGTGTTGGAATGAGTTCTTTTTTTTGTAGATATATTTCAGACAAACTAAATAATGAAATAAATTCTCTAGATAAGATGCGTAATACTGTATCTGGTAGAGTAGTTTATCAAGCATATTTAAATACACCAAAATTTAAAAAAGGTAAAATATATTTTACTACCAAAAAAGCAACAAAAGCTAGTTTAATTACCACTGGATCTAAATCTGGTGCAACTAAAATTGATATGTCAAATACAGTTAATTATAATTTAATATTTGAAAACTAATGGCAAACATAGTTAAACTAAAACACCTTGAACATCTTGAAGATGAAGTTTTGAACTACGGTTCGGAAGGATGTTTTGCGATTGTTAAATTCCTTACTGAACTTAAAAATATGATCGGCAAAAAATCTACGGGTGGATTTCTTCAAACTAAATGGGATGGTGCTCCCTCTGTAGTTTGTGGAGTACATCCAATAACTGGAGGATTTTTTGTCGGAACTAAATCTGTATTTAATAAAAAAGATCCAAAAATTTGCTTTACTCCTGGCGATATTGACTCAATGTATGAGAACGAGTTAAATAAAAAACTTAAAGATTGTCTTAAGTATTTTTCACAACTCGGTATCACTGGGGTCATTCAAGGAGATCTTCTATATACTAATGATAAAAAAACTCAAAGAATAAATGATGAAGAACTTGTAGTATTCAGACCTAATACAATTACATATGGTATCCCAACTGATCATCCGATTGGTCAAAAAGTCAATAGATCTAAAATTGGAGTGGTTTTTCATACTAATTATGCTGGTGGTCCTGATCTTGCAGATATGTCTGCAAGACCTCGTGTGGATATTTCAAAGTTTAATTCTGTTGATGATGTTGCCGTTATCTCTAATGATACGCAAGTTCAGCAAGTATCTTTTACGAAAACAGAAGAACAAACATTCAACAGATACATTCAAAAAATAAACAGAATGTGTGAGATCTCTGCAAAATTTCATGATTACATTGTGGAAAATTCAGGCACTACTGGAGATGCAAAGTTTTTTGTTGGATCTTATTTAAAACCATTTTTTAATAATGAAATTAAAGAAGCAAGAACTATTAATAATGTTGATGCTACTCTAAAATCTTTTGCTGAATTTTATAAAACAAAAATGGATAAGGAAATTAATTCAGTAAAAACTGCAGCAGCACAAACAAAAAAGCGCGAATTTTTATACACGGGTGTTAAATACTTAGAAGATCATCAAAATGAATTCAAGGCATTTGTTGCACTTTATCAAACCATTCAAGAAGCAAAGTTATTCATTATACAAAAACTGGATTCATTAGAACAGTTCAGAACTTTTGTTGAGATTGATGGAGGTTACAAAGTTACTACTCCAGAAGGTTATGTTCTTCATCAAGATGGGGATATGGTGAAATTAGTTAATCGCATTGAGTTCAGTAAAAACAATTTTACAATAGAAAAGAACTGGAAGAAATGAGCCTCATAGAATATAAAAGTTGTTACTTTACTTTTGGTAGATTTCAGCCCTGCACTATAGGACATGCGGATAACTTTGCCAATTTAAAAAAGATTGCTGGTACTAATGATTATCGCATTTACATCAGTCAGTCAGTAGATACAAAAGGTAATAATCCTTTACCTGCTGATGTTAAACTTACTTATATGAATAAGTCATTGCCAGAACATCGTGGTAAAATATTCAGTAGCGCAACTGCAAAAGACCCTGTAACTATTCTACAGGAGTTACAGTCCTTAGGATATGACAACGCATACTTTGTTGTAGGGTCTGATAGAGTTCCTGCTATGCAATGGATTAAAAAATATAATGGTAAGGACTTTGTATTCAATGAACTTGATGTAATTTCTTCGGGTGATAGAGATGCTGATGGTGATACCTTTGCAATCTCTGGAACTAAAATGAGACGTGCAGCATTTGCTGGTGACTTTAAAACTTTTAGAACTGGTATTCCTACAGCATTAACTGATACAGATTGTAAAAAACTTATGAAAGAAATTCAAACAAGATTGCCCGCAAATTTTAAATAAAAAAACAAAAATGCATTTACCAATCATAAACATTCAAAAAAATGGTGAAAGTAAATATATTGATATTATACAAAATGCATTTGAAAAAGCAAAAAAATATGAAAGTAAACTTTCAGATTGGATTATTACTATGGAGGGAATGTCGGGGGTTCAGTATAGACATTTTGTAAATAATTTATTTGAAAATATTGAAAACTCTAACTACCTTGAAATAGGATGTTGGAAGGGATCTACTACATGTTCTGCCGCTTATAAAAATTTAATTAAAACATATTGTATTGATAATTGGAAAGAGTTTGGTGGACCCAAAGATCAATTCTCAAATAATATTAGTAGATGTATGACTGAAAGTGATGATAAATGTGATATTGAATTAGTTGAAAATGATTTTAGGAAATTACAATATGATAACATTGGCAAATATAATGTTTATATGTTTGATGGTCCACACTCACAAGATGATCAAAGGGATGCATTAATAGTTGTTAAGGATGCACTTGAAGATGAATTTATTTTTATTTGCGACGATTGGAATTGGGGTGAGGTGAGAGAAGGTACTAGACAAGGATTAGAACAATCTAATATGAAAGTAATTTATTCAATTGATCTTAGAACTACTCCTGATAATACTACTTGCAGTTTTGAGAATGGTTATGAAAGAAGTGACTGGCACAATGGGTATTATATTTCAGTAATTAAAAAGTTAAATAAATAATATATTAGTAATTCAAAACATTAATGTATAATTTTTCTGAATACTCCACCAAAGTGTACATGCGCGAAAAGTACTATAGTGGAGAAATGTTTCCAGAAGGAATGAGAGTAAAGAATAATAACGATAGAGTAGGTGTTATAATTCGTCGGGGACCAAATTATGTAATTTGTTTAGACGAGAATCAAAAAACTTTTAGGAGTTGGATTTCTGATGTTCATGAAGTGCATGAATTAGGAACTGATGAAACGAGAGAATATCTTCAAGGATTGACGCCAGGACAAAAAATTGAAAAATATGCAAAGACGAAAACCCCTGAACACACTACAATCATAAATAAAAGAAAAAGTGTTCAAAAAGAAATGTACAACGATAGTTTTTCCAAATTTTTAATTGAAAGATCCGCTAATGGAATTAGCGGAAAAAATTGTTTTGGAGAAGTAGAAAATCAAGAAGAAGTAGTAAATAATTTTTCCAAAGAATTGATTGCTGAGGCAGAGAAAAGTTTAAAAACTGATAATCCTTGTTGGAAAGGTTATAAACCAGTAGGCACCAAAAAGAAAAATGGTAAAACAGTTCCTAATTGCGTTCCCGAAGAAGTAGAAAATTCTACTGCAGATAAAAAAGCTGATAAAGCAGGAATGAAAAAATATCATATGACTTCTGCTGAATGGGAAAAATCTGAAATGGATAAAAAAGCAGATGCCAAACTTGATAAAAAAACAAAAAAAGAAGGATTAGATCCTGTTGGTAAAGAAGATGCTGATGTTAACAATGATGGTAAAGTTGATAAAACTGATAGCTATTTAAAGAAGCGTCGTGTCGCAATTTCAAAATCAATTACTAAAAAAGAAGAATATTCGGATTGGAGAAATGAACTTGAAGAAGGTAAAAAACCAAAAGAAGGTGAGCAAGTTCCTGAAGTAAAAGAATCTTCATGTGGAAATTGTGGAACATGCAGCAAGTGTAAATCAATAAAGATGGAAGATAAATTGTCTCCCTCAGAAACAGGAAAAAAAGAAAAATTAGTTAAGTCAATGAAAAAAAATTTAAAGGATTTTAAATCACGTTATGGAGAACGTGGTAAATCAGTTATGTACGCTACTGCCACAAAAATGGCAAAAGAATAAATAAAGTGTATTTTAATTATTAGGAGTTACCATGACTACCGCATTTATTCTTGCTACAGTTAAAACATTGAGCGCAGCAAATGTTCAACTTGGACTTGGCGCTCTCTTAGCATTATCTGAAGTTCTTGGAGCAGATCCAAGAATTAAATCAAATGGAATTATTTCGTTTGTTTTACTTCAAGTACAAAATTTCTTGAGAAGAAAAAAAGAAGAAGTTTAAATTTTTTGATTTGTTGAAATTAAATAATTTTAATGAGGGGGGTGCTATGTCCCCTTTTTTTATAAATATAAAAAGAAACGACCAATAAGGAGAATTAACATGCCTCTCTGGGGAAAAAGTACAGGCGACGAATCAAGACCTAAGTGGTTAAGACCAGAAGATCAGCCAGCAAATAACTTGAATACTGCATTTGCAGATGCTCGTGGATGGGTGATCAAACATGCTAATGGTTTTGAAGAAGTAATTGCTACTATAAGTAATCTTGGTGGTGCTGGTGCTACTGACCTTTTGGGCAATGCTACAATTGCTAGTGTATATTTTGCCGCAAAAACTTATGCAAGAAATGTTACTGGTACAGTAATTGTTAATTATAATGAACTTGTAACAGTAACTGCAGGAGCAACTCTTGTAGTTACTGGATCTGTATCTGGTGCTATTACTGCAACTGCTGCTACACAAACAGGAGTTCAGCAAGTAGCATTTACATTTACAGTACCTAACTCAGCACAGACACTTTCAATTGGTGCTCAGACAATTTCTGGTACTATTGTTGATAAAGGTACAGCAACTGCTTCTGACAAAGTATTTGTAAGTGGAGATATTATTAATACTGCTGCTGGTACAGGAACGGTCAAGACAATCGCTGTTGCATAATAAATGAGATTTGATGAACTGAATGAAGATAATTATATTTTCTTCGCAATTAAACATTATAACAATCCTCAATGTACAACCAGAGAGGAATTTGAAGAAGATCTTAAAAGATTTAAATATGTTAAAAAGTTGATTAGGAAATATCTAAAAGATAATATTCTTAAACATCATTTAATTTTAAATCATTTAATTATTCTCTTTAATGTTTTTAATGACGCCACTGTACCACTGTTATTTTATAAAATTGAAAGTAATTGTTGGCCAGTTCTAAAATCTTTTCTACTTTATCTTGATAGATTTCCTGAAGGATATTTAAATTATCTTGATCCAGATTCTAAATCTTTAGAAGAACTAAATAAGATATGAAAGACTTAAGAGAACTTCTACAAAAAGCACGAAAAAAAGTATGGGAAGATGCTGCTGTTAATTCAGTAGGCACTGGTGCCAATCTTTCAATGCCTCCTGCTGTAGAACCATTTGTTTCTTCCAAAAAGAAAAAAACTTATGATGGAAGAACAAAAGCTGGTAGAAAATTTGTAAACGCTATTCTATTAAATAGAGATAAAAGAGCAAAGAAAAAAATGACTAAAGAAGAACTAAACATTTTTGAGGCTGATGATAATGCAAAGCAAGGTCCTTCAGAAACTGAAAGGGCACAGAAACAAATTACTCAGCAGAAAAAATTAAATAAGCAGAAAGAGATTCAGCAAAAATCTCAAGAAGCTAAGGCAAAGATGCAGAATAAAACTAAAGAGATGGACACTTTAATGAAAGCTCGTCTGTCTGATTTTAGAAAAAAAGCTGCTCAAAAAACTACTCAACTTCAAAAACAAAATGCTAGTTTTGAACCTGATGGTGAACAACTTCAAGAAACAATTGGAATAATTCAACACGGTCAAGAAGTTCTTTCTACTTTAATGCGTCTGGCTGGTGATGCTACCTTTGAATACAAAGAAGGATTTGTTCAATTTCCTGATGGTAGAAGTATGAAGGTTAATTCTGATATTGCAAAAAGAGTTGTATCAACGTTTGAAGCGTTAGATCATATTAGGCAACAACAATATAGATTTCTTATGAATCGTGACCTCGAATCGTTTATGAAAGTATTGAATTTTTCCACATCTGCGATGTGAGGATAAAATGTTTAGCACCAAACAACCTCAATCAAAAATTGATGTTTTAGAATCTAAAGTTGATATTTATGAAAAGTTATCAAGAGAAATGCTTGATAAACTTGAATCGGCAGTAGAAAAAATATCCGAATCTAATAATAGAATTGCTTTAATTCTTGCTAAACATGATGAAAGAATTGAACAAAGTATTAAATCTGATTCTCTCATTATTAAGATGATTGAAGATTTAAGAAAAGAAAATACAGAAGAACACGCTCGCACATTAGAACGTGTTCGTAGAGTAGAAGAAAGATCAGAAGAATTTAGTAGAGTTAAGTGGATGACAATTGGGATTGGAGTATTTGGCGCTGTCCTTGCAACTGCAGTATCAACTTTGGCTTCTGGGTGGTTGACACCAGGCGAATTGGGGTATAAAATGGAGCATAGATATGTCCCAAACCAAGAAAACGTTCGTAAATGAGTTTTATTGACACCAAATACATCAACCTCATCTCCCCTCAATTAGTAAAGTTTACAAAGAAAAAAGAAGATCTTTATACATTTAGATGCCCCTATTGTGGAGATTCTTCCAAGAATCAAAACAAAACTAGGGGATATTTTTATCGTAAACGTTCTGATTTTTTCTTTAAATGTCATAACTGTGGGCAAGGCAGAACGCTGGCAAATTTCTTTAAGGACAATTGTGTTTCACTTTATGATGAGTACGTTCTAGAGCGATATAAGGAGGGGCTGACGGGCAAATCAACTAACACCCCCAACCCAAAATTTAATATTTCTAAACCAATTTTTGTAAAATCTAAACCGTCAGAAGATGTAAATATTTTATCTAATCTTGAAAAAATATCAGATCTAAATAGTACACATGCCGCTAAAGCTTACCTCATCAATCGTCAAATACCAGAGAAATATTTCTCAAATTTCTATTACGCAGAGGACTTTAATGCTTGGGCTTGCTTGGAAAATACTCAACAAGAGTCAAGAATTGTTATCCCACTATTTACAGCAGAAGGAAAAGTATTTGGACATCAAGGTAGATCTTTGGATAAAAATACAAAGTTACGTTATATTACTACCATACTGGATAAAGAACATCCTAAAGTATTCGGACTCAATAATATAAACCCTGCCGAGAAAATATATGTCACAGAAGGACCATTTGATTCACTATTCCTACAAAATGCCATCGCAATGTGCGGATCTGATGTTGCCCTTGATCAGTTTAAATTCAATGATGTTGTTTATGTTTTGGACAATGAGCCCAGAAATAGACAGATCGTTGATCGATATGAAAAACTCATTGATCAAGGTAAATCTTTAGTTATTTGGCATCAAGAAATTAAAGAAAAAGACATTAATGATATGGTAATTGCTGGACGAAATGTTCAACATGTAGTAGAATGCAATACCTATCAGGGATTAGAAGCAAAAATCAAATTAACCTCCTGGAAAAAAATATGAGTAACGGAATTAAAGTTGTAAAACGCGGCGGAACAATCGAATCTTTAAATCTTGATAAGATTCATTCTATGGTTGATTGTGCTTGCGGCGGCCTTTCTGGAGTTTCTACATCACAAGTAGAAATGAATTCGGGCATTCAATTTTATGATGGAATTACAACTGACGAAATTCAAGAAATTTTAATTCGTTCTGCCAGTGATCTTATTTCACTGGAAAATCCCAATTATCAATTTGTCGCAGCACGTCTTTTATTGTTTGGATTATATAAACAAGTATTTGGAGCAGATTGGAATCAAGGATTTCCTACAATCAAAGAAGTTTTACTTAATGGTGTAGAAAAAAAAATTTATGATTGTCAATTAATTGACAAATATACAAATGAGGAGTGGATTAAAATTAATTCTCTCATTCGTCATGATAGAGATTACTTATTCACTTATGCTGGACTTAGGCAAGTAGTGGATAAATATCTTGTACAAGATCGCAGTAGCGGTGGGGTATACGAAACTCCACAATACGCTTATATGTTAGTTGCAGCAACCATTTTTGCTAAATATCCAAAACAAACACGATTAGATTATGTGAAAAAGTATTATGATGCAATCTCAAAACACAGAATCAATGTACCAACACCCATCCTCGCAGGAGTTAGAACACCACTTAGACAATTTGCGTCTTGTGTTCTTATTGATAGTGATGACACCCTCGACAGTATCTTTAGTAGTGACATGGCTATTGGTCGTTATGTTGCACAACGCGCAGGCATCGGTGTCAATGCAGGCAGAATCCGTGCTCTCAATAGTAAAATCAGAGGCGGAGAAGTTTCTCATACGGGGGTTATCCCGTTCCTCAAAAAGTTTGAATCAACTGTCAGATGCTGTACACAGAACGGGATTCGTGGTGGAAGTGCTACTGTCCATTTTCCAATCTGGCACAAAGAAATAGAAGATATTATTGTATTAAAAAACAATAAAGGAACCGAAGATAATCGTGTTCGCAAGTTAGATTATAGTATTCAAATCAGTAAACTTTTTTATGAAAGATTTATTAGAAATGAAAATATTTCTCTCTTCTCTCCACACGACGTTCCTGATTTATCTGATGCTTTTGGGCTCCCTGGATTTGATGAGCTATACAATGTTTACGAACGAGATACTTCTATTCCGAAAAAAACTATTGGTGCTCAAGAACTTTTTTTAAATCTTTTGAAAGAAAGAGCAGAAACTGGTCGTATTTATATTATGAATATTGATCATTGCAATGATCATTCTTCATTTAAAGATAAAATTTGGATGAGTAATCTTTGTCAAGAGATTACCCTGCCAACCAAACCTCTTCAACATATTGATGATCCTAATGGTGAAATTGCTTTGTGTATTTTATCTGCAATTAATATAGGTAAAATTAAATCTGATGAAGAATTTGAATCTCTTTGTGATTTAAGTGTACGTTCATTAGATGAATTAATTGATTATCAAGATTATCCTGTATTAGCAGCCGAAAAATCTACTAAAGCACGTAGATCATTAGGTATTGGATTTATTGGTCTTGCACATTATCTAGCAAAACTTGGATTTGATTATAATTCTCAAGAAGCTTGGGATGCTATTCACGAACTTTCTGAATCATTTCAATACTTTCTTTTGAAATCATCTAATCAACTTGCCAAAGAAAAAGGTGCTTGTGGGTATTTTACTCGCACTAAATATGCAGATGGTATTCTTCCTATCGATACCTATAAGAAGGATGTTGATGAAATTTCTACCAAAGGTTATAACCATGATTGGGAGTTACTCAGAACATCTATTCTGGAACACGGGCTTAGGCACTCAACACTGTCCGCACAGATGCCATCGGAGAGCAGTTCCGTTGTGTCAAATGCCACAAACGGCATTGAACCGCCTAGAGGATACTTGTCCATTAAAAAATCAAAGAAGGGACCACTCAAACAAATTGTTCCTCAATATGCAACACTTAAAAATAACTATACTCTTTTATGGGATATGCCTGACAATAATGGTTATATTAACATTGTTGCCATTATGCAAAAGTTTTTTGATCAAGCGATTAGTGGAAACTGGTCATACAACCCAGAAAATTATGAAGACAATGAAGTTCCAGTAAGTGTAATGGCAAATGATTTGCTTAAAACTTATAAGTATGGTTGGAAGACAAGTTATTATCAAAATACATATGATATTAAAACTGATGAAAATGAAACAGAGGAATCTAAAAAAGAAAATATTCAAAATTTAATTAAAAATATTTTAAATTTATCAGAGGAGGCAAATTGTGACAGTTGTTCAATTTAAAATTAATAATGAATTTGAAATGAAAGGTCTAACAGTTTTTAATAAAGATATAATTGATTCTAAGAAACAACCAATGTTTTTTGGTGCTCCTTTGGGCATTCAAAGGTACGATTCTTATAAATATCCTGTGTTTGATAAACTTACTCAAACTCAACTAGGATATTTTTGGAGACCTGAAGAAGTTTCTTTACAGAAAGATCGTGCTGATTATCAAACTCTTCGTCCAGAGCAAAAACATATCTTTACTTCTAACTTGAAGTATCAAATTATGCTTGATTCTGTACAAGGTCGTGGTCCTGGAATGGCATTTATTCCATACTGTTCACTTCCTGAATTGGAAGCTTGTATGGAAGTGTGGGGATTTATGGAAATGATTCATAGTCGTTCTTATACATATATTATTAAAAATGTGTATTCAGATCCTGCAGAAGTATTTGATACTATTTTAACTGATAATATGATTCTTTCTCGTGCCGAAAGTGTTACTGGAGCATATGATGATTTTATTAATGATGCTCATGTTTATGGCACTAGTGAGCGTTGGCGACACAACTTAGAAGGTGTTTCGTCTGCTCAATGTGATCTTTATGAACTTAAGAGAAAACTTTATCGTGCTATGATTAATGTAAACATTCTAGAGGGGATTAGATTTTATGTCTCGTTTGCGTGTTCTTTTGCGTTTGGGGAACTTAAACTCATGGAGGGATCTGCCAAAATTATCTCTCTTATCGCAAGAGATGAAAATCAGCATCTTGTCATCACTCAAAACATCCTCAACAAATGGCGTGAGGGGGATGATCCAGAGATGCTCAAAATCGCTGCAGAAGAAGAAGAGTGGGTTTATCAAACGTTTGATGCAGCAGTAAATGAGGAAAAAATTTGGGCAGATTATCTGTTTAAAAATGGTAGTATGATTGGATTAAATTCTAAGCTCTTAATTCAATATGTTGAATGGATTGCAAATCGTCGTATGAAATCAATTGGACTTAAACCACAATATGATATTCCCGCTAAAAATAATCCTCTTCCTTGGACTGAGCATTGGATTAGTTCTAAAGGTCTTCAGGTTGCTCCTCAAGAAACTGAAGTTGAATCTTATGTCGTTGGTGGTATTAAACAAGATGTTAAAAAAGATACTTTTGCTGGTTTTAAATTATGAAAAAATATTTAAGAAAAAAAAACATAGACAAGTTAATCAAAATAAAAGAACAACTAGAGAAGGTGGGTCCGAAGAGTTTGTCTCAAGCATACATGTTGTCAGTACTGAAACGAAAATTCCCGATCCCTGGTTCAATTGAATAGATAAATACCTTTACATGGAGGGTTTTTTTATTATGAAACCACAATCAGCTAAAAATAAAGGAAGAATTCTCCAAAAATGGGTCAGAGATAAACTTATTGAAGCACTTGATATTCATCCAGAAGATATTGAATCTCGTAGTATGGGAGCAGGCGGAGAAGACCTTATCATGGCTCGTGCTGCCAGATTAAAGTTTCCTCATAGTATTGAATGTAAAAATGTAGAGAAGCTAAATATATGGGATGCCTACGAACAGGCATCTGCAAACTCTGGTGACTATGAACCTCTTGTTGTCATTAAAAAAAATGGCAAAAAACCTTTGGTTGTGTTAGACGCAGAATATTTTATTAATTTATTCGGAGAAAAAAATGACTTTAAATCTTCATAACTTTTTTAAGTATTATGATGAACACAATGTAAATCATATTTCTGCAGTAGGCATTTTAGAGAAATCAATTTCAACTCTATTAGTGCCAAATGCTGATTGGGTAATAACGTATAGAGGAAAAGCTGCAATTCTTGGAGAAGCAGTAGATCTTCATAAATTCTTTCAGTATTATAATGAAAAACTTTCAAATCATGTAGCAGCAGTTGATCAACTTCAGAAAGAAGTTCCTGCTGAATTGCTTTTAGATACTGCTGATTGGGCAAAAAAATATAGAGAAAAACCACCAGCACCAAAAGAAATTAATTTAAACGTTCCTTACTACAATCAAGTAGATAATTATAGGGATGCTGGAAGAACTTGCAACTCTTCATCCTGTGCTATGTGTCTTGAGTTTTTAAAACCAGGAACACTTCATGGAACTAAGGGAGATGATGTCTACATTCAAAAAGTATTTTCAATTGGCGACACAACTGATCACTCAGTTCAAACTCAGGCTCTTGCATCTTATGGTGTTAAATCTGAATTTAATTACAATCTTGGTTTTTCTGATATTGATAAAAGTTTATCTGTTGGGAAACCTGTTGTTATTGGTATTTTACACAGGGGTTCTCTTTCTGCTCCTACTGGCGGGCATATGGTTGTAGTCAAAGGTAAGACTGCTAAAGGTGATTATTATATCAATGATCCTTATGGTTCATTAAATGATGGATATACTGGTCCCGTAGAAAATGGTAAGAATTGTGTCTATACAAAAGAAATTCTTATATATCGTTGGTTAGATCAAGGTGCAGATAAAACTGGATGGGGAAGAATTTTTAAGTGAAATTAACAGCAGGAATCAATTATAATTTGATGTTTTTCATTTTTTGAATTTACATTCTAACCATTTCCATAATACGATTAAACCAATCGCAACTGAGACCCAACCAATAGCAGAGATACCTGAAAATTCTTTAAGACAACTTTTAAATGGACCTAGATGAACTTCTCCATCACAAATAGTTGTTTTTGTTGTAGTATTTCCTTTAGAATCTTTTGTGATTTCTATCACTAATTCATTTAATTCTCTGTATTCATTTTGATTATTCATCCCAAGATCCTTCCTGTTTATGTATCCAAACTTTTAAATCTTTTACATATTTTCTTAATATTTGTGCTTGTTCTTCGTGCCATGGATCTTCTGTTTTCATTCCGATCCTAATATGATTGTCTATTGCTTGTAACATCTGGTGAATGGGAGCATTCCATGGCTCCCTAATTGGAGTATTCCACTCTCTTGGCATACATTTGGTTATATTATCACCATTAATATTTATGCGGTGATTGACAAAATCCTAAATAAATGTTATATTATGAATTCCTCACAACTGGGGATCACATCATTATAACGTGAGTGAAAATTAGAGCCGTGGAAGGTGCCTGCTGAGAGGTTTGGTGTACCCCCCTTCTATACGGATGTAGAATTCTATTTAACTAAATGCTTTTTAAAACACTTTCAATTCTTGCTATTGCTGTAACTGGTTTATCTCCTATTAAAGCAAAAGCAGCGAGCGGATGTTCCCTCGCATCACATTATGGAGTCGGTGATGGATATCACGGGCAGACAACTGCCAATGGCGAAAAATACAATGCTTATGAAAAATCGGTAGCACATAAATGGTTACCATTTGGCACAAAGTTGATAGTTACGAATCAACAAAATGGTAAATCAGTGATTGTGCGTGTAAATGATCGTGGACCTTATGTTGGTGGCAGAGATCTTGACTTATCTTATGGTGCGTTCTCTTCTATTGCTTTACCTAGTCAAGGAGTTGCTAACATCTGCTATGCAACTTTATAGTATTTGATAAATATTGGGGAGTTACACTCCCCTTTTTTTATGTTCAATTTTAATTTTGGTAAAAAGAAAACATCTATAAAAACAATATTAATACTTACATTGATTGTAGCATCACTTTCATCTTGTCTTAAGATAGAAGATAAACATATCTGGGATATTATTTACGAAGCATTAGTAAAGTATCAACCAGATTCTTCTTTAATACCAGAACTACAGAAAGATCCTGGTATTATTGAAAGAAAAGCAAAACGAACTGTTGATAAAACAATCAGAGATTACGAACGCTTGACGGGGGACGATGGAACTGTTAAGATATCACCTCCAAAATACTCAGAAAAACCAGTGGACACTTCTGTGTGCTATACTGATGAGTGTAGATCACTGGGAGGGGAAATTAGATTATGTGCTCCATGGGTTGACGACTGCCCTAAACAGTGATATTGTTGTTACATGAACTCCAGCAAGGTGTTTGCTAGGATATAAAAAACTGACGCCTCCCTCTGCAGAAAGAGTAACCATCAGGTCAGTGTTCATAAAATAGAAGTGTGACAGAGAGGGTTATTGCTGGGGATTGCTAATCCCCTGATACATGCTACAATATATCCGTTGGTTCAAATCCAACCACTTCCGTTGGAATTGTAGCTCAGTGGTAGAGCACTCGGCTGATAACCGAGCGGTCACAAGTTCAAATCTTGTCGATTCCATTTGACAATCTAAGCACTCTTTGTTATGATCGTTTTATGTTTCGGTAGCTCAGTGGAAAGAGCATCTGCCTTCTAAGCAGTTGGTCGCTGGTTCGATCCCAGCCCGAAACGCTTGACAATTATGAGTGAATGCTTTATAATTGTCATGAAGAAATTTGTCAAATTTCTTATTTTTGTGCGTTTTACAATTTTTTGAAATCTCATATGAGATTTCTTTTTTTTGGGGTGTAGCTCAGCGGTAGTAGCGGGATGCTGTTAACATCTAGGTCGCAGGTTCGATCCCTGCCACCCCAGTTGGAAGTAAGAACTGCGATTGCCCATATATACAATAAAATACTTAATATTATGACCAAGATTAGATGCAAATTTTGCAATAAAGAATTACAAACTTCTCAAGTAAATAAAGGGATTGGATGTCACTGTCCAAATGAAACTTATATCACGCTTGATCGTTCTGGTCAGGTGAAAATTTCTGCTAAAGATATGTCATTAGTTGAGATTATTGAAGGGGTATCCAAGAAACGTTTGACAAGTCAAAAAAAATCTGATACTCTTCTTACAGACGCAGATCTCCAATGGCAAGAAGAACGCAGAGAACGAAAAGTTTCTCGCAAACTTTTAGATTCAGTGGAGATACGCTGATATCTAACGGGGCGTAGTATAGTGGCAGAATGCCGCGTTTGGGACGCGGAGGTGCAAGTTCGATTCTTGCCGCCCCGACTTTGGGAGTGTAGCTCAATTGGCAGAGCGGAAAGCTTATACCTTTCGTATACGGCAGATTACCGTGCGGTTGGGGGTTCAAGTCCCTCCATTCCTACTTGACAAAGTATGTTATAATATATCTGTTAATTTAATTTAAAGATGAATAGTCAAAAACTTTTTCGTAAATTTGCTAATGAAATTCAAATCTTCAATGATGCAATTGATGGAATCGTCAACTTAGAGGATGAGTATCCTCAACTTTATAAAAAACTTTATGAGTTTTATGATGTAAATGGTCTTCAACTATATGGAGATACCGATGATGATTATGAAATTGTTTTAACTCAATTAGAAAAGGACTTGACAATATGAGCAGACCATGCTATTATTAATGTGTAATTAAAATTTTTTTATGACTGTCACTGCTCCTAAAGTTATTTTTGAACGTGAGGGATATCGCTTTGTTCAAAAAGGTATTATTGAACTGAATGGTATGCCTGATTTCAGAATGCAAAAAAAAGATTATTATACTAAACGATGGAACGACATTTATCTTTTTGATAATCAAATGCAATGCTTAACTGCTATGGAAGATATTGAATATGCAAAATGGTTAGATCCTGATTGCGTTCCCGCCTATAGGCATTATACTTAACTCAAGAAAAGGATTTTTAATATGCCATTAAATAACACTCCACTTAATTGGAAAAATAAAACTGAATTTGTACCCACTAAACCAGAGGAAAAAACTATGTCTACTTTTGATTATTTAAATAACGCAGAAACTGAACTTCGAAATGCTTTAAAATCTACAACTGATCTTTCTCAAGCATATCAACTTCGTAGAATTGTTGATACGATTAATACTGTAGAGGAAATTAAAAATCAATTTAAGTTTTCGGTATCAGAAGATAGTAAAATTAAAGATGGATTTTTTCACAGTGAAAACTTTGAAGATATGTATGGAGGAATGCCATTTCCGAGTGCAAGCTCGCCTGATAAATTAATTCTTGGCTGATTATGATTCCTGTATTAGGTGTTCCTATTCTTAATAGAGGAGATTTGTTATTAGATCTTGTAAGCAGCATTGATTATCCTGTAGAAAAACTTGCTATTGTTCAGAATAGTCAAGAACCAGATGTAGTTGATGCTGTTGAAAAGATCAAAGGTGATATCAATCCTTATGTAAAATCTGTATATGTTTCTGTTCCATTTAGAAACATTGGTTGTGGTCCTTCTTGGAATCATATTATTAAAAGTTTTTCTGAAGCATCTCTTTGGGTAATTTCAAATAATGATATGATCTTTGCAGCGGGCAATTTAGAAAAAATTTATATTGAACATACAAAAAATCCTGATGCATTTCTTATGGCAATTGGATTTGGACTTTTTGGAATCACTCCTTATATTGTTCATACGTGTGGATTGTTTGATGAAAATCTTTATCCAGCATATTTTGAAGACAATGATTATCAATTTAGATTAGAAAGAAGTGGCGTTCAAAAAATTGATGTTCCATCAAGAGTTGTTAGAGAGGAAGGTAGTTTTACGATCAGAAGTAATACTAATTATAATTCTGCTAATGGTAAAAGTTATCCAATAAACGAAAAATATTTTCATGAAAAATGGGGCGTGAATCAAATTTTTCCCGATGGTTCAGTTGGTTATAAACATCCTTATAATAATTCAGCATTGCTTATAGGAACTTGGAATTATGATCCTATAAGAAGAAGAATTCAAAATCAATATTGGAATAATATGGATTCTTTTAGTAATAAAACAATTTTTTAATATGTCATTTAATAAATTGATTATTGATTCTACAAATTCACGAACTGATCTTTGTGATCTTGGAGTTAAATATCCAACAGATAAATCTCCATATAATGTGGGATCAAGTAGTGGTCATAGGCATCCTTATACTGCTGTGTATGATCTTCTCTTTGCTTCACTAAGATATAAAGATATCAACTTTGGTGAGATTGGAATTGAGTATAACAAATCTATGATTTGCTGGAGAAATTATTTTACTAAAGCAAAACTTTGGGGATGGGAATACTATCAAGAAAAAATTGATAAAGCTTTACTGGATGGATTGAAAGATGTTACATATATTAATATGAATGTATCTTTAGAAAATTCAATTGAAGAAGGATTTAAACAATCTGGAGTTAAATTTGATATTATTATTGATGATTCTACACATGTATTTGAAGATCAAATACGAATTTCTAAAATAGTTCATGAGTACATAAAACCTGGAGGTTATTTTATTATAGAAGATATCTTCAGAAATAGATCGGAAATTGATTACTATCAATCGATCGGTGATTATTCAAAGTATTATCACAGCATCACATTTGTTGATACTGAACATTCAAATAAACTATCAGAACACTGGGATAACGACAAACTATTAGTAATGATAAGAAACGAATTATGATACACATTATCACTCCATGTTCTCGTCCAGAGAATTTAATCTTTATGAGAGATTCTGTTCCAGCAGAATGTAATTGGATTATTGTTTATGATAAGTTAGCAAAACCAACTTCAGAAATTAAAGGAGCAACTATTTTATATTCTCCATATACTGGGTGTGTGGGAAATCCGAATAGAAATTATGCATTAGATAATATTGAATTTTCTGATACTGATTGGATATACATTCTTGATGATGATAATATTATTCATCCAGAATGGTTTAATAATGTAAAAGATTTTACTGCTGATTATCTTAATATGATTGCTTGGGGACAAGTTTGGAAAAATAATAGTATTCGTTTAACTCCCACGAATGATCCAGACATTGGAAACATTGACACTTCTTGTTATATGGTTAGGGGTAGATTAATGAAAACTCTTCGTTATGAAATGATCTATGAGGCTGATGGAGTTATGGCAAGAGAAGCATATAAACAAGGAGGTTTTATGATGCTTGATCAATATCTTGGGTATTATAATTACCTTAGAACACCTGAAGATAGGGACTTGATATTATAATTAAATATAATAGTCCTGGAATGACTTAAAACTTATACTGGTGGAGTCAAATTTGACCCTATTACCACACACAAACACACACATTAAAGGAGAAAACAAATGACACCTTACGAACTACGTTTTGAAATCTTTAAGCAAGCAAATGGCCTTGCTCAAGACAAATATCATGCAGCATTTGCCATTGTTGAACAATGGAATGAACATAATTCTGTAAAAACAGATTATCCAGATTTTCCTTCTTATGAGGAGATTGAAGCACTTGCTGATAAAATCAACGCTTTTGTAAGCAAAAACTAGGTTTCCAATTCCCAGTTAAAGAATTGGTGGTGTGGCCCAGCCGCACCCTGCGAAATTAGTTCAGTGGTAGAACGCTATCCTTCCAAGTTAGATGTCAGGAGTTCGAATCTCCTATTTCGCTTATTATAAATACTTTTACGAAAAGTATTAAAGTCACCGAATGTCAAGTATATATGTTGACGAAGTTGTAGCAAGCGGTTTAACTCAGGTAAATTTTCCTCAAGGTATTAAAATCGGTGCTGCTAAAACTATAGATCTAAGCGCGTCAGCTATTAGTTTGACCTCTGGAATTGGTCTTGCTGGCCAAGTATTAGCTGCTACTGGTACTGGACTTACTTGGACCACTAAAAATGATACTAATACTACCTATAGTTTTGATGGCAGAGGTCTTGCTGTAAATGATGTTAAACTTGATCTTACTGCTGGAGGATCTGGATCTGGCGTTCAAACTATTACACTTGCTGGACAAAATGCAACTACAGTTACTTACGATAGTAACTCTCGTTTAGTTAGAATTTCTTCCACTGACACCAATACTACCTATGGATTGTCTGCAGTAGATGGTATTACTGGTAAAAAAATTATCAGAGTTTCTGGTTCTGATTCAACTACAAATGATGTAATTTTGGTTGCTGGTTCTAATATTGATCTTAGCAGAAATAATAATGAAATTACTATCAATACACTTCTTTCTGGAACAATAAGTGGTCCTGTTTCTTCTGTCAATGGGGCAATTGCTTTATTTAATAGCACTGATGGAACTACTTTAAAAAATTCTAATGTTACAGTAACTACTTCTGGTGCTATTGTAACTCCATCTGGTGTAGCAAATTTACTTCCATTTTATTATTCCACTCAAGCAAACTTTCCTAACCCCACTCAATATAAAGGAGCAATTGCATACTCTGATAATGGCGGCAATCTTTTTTATGCAACCAATGCACAATGGAATCAATTAGCAAAACTTTCTGATATATCTCCAGACACTAATACTACTTATAGTGTATCAGCAGTTGATGGCAACACATCTCAGAAAAAACTTATTCGTTTAACTGATTCAAATGCAATCACTGATGATGTAACTTTAGTTGCTGGTAATGGCATTTCTTTATCGAGAACAAATGATGAAATTACTTTTGCATCTAAAACTTATAATATTTCTGCAGAAATTGGTAGTGGGAATGCAGTAAACTTACGCCTTAGTGATTCTTCATCTGGAACTGATGATGTTACTTTTGCTGGCGCTAATGGTATTGTATTAACAAGAACTGATCAAAATACAATTTCAATTGGCACTACAAATTCTGGTATTACTCAATATACTGATGCAAATGCTAAACTTGCTGCATTTACTGCATTAAATAATGGCACAAAATCTGGTATTAATTTTGTTTATGACTCTAATAATAATGTAATTAATACAATTGTTACTGCTAGTGGCACAGGAGGGGGCGGATCTGCAATTCTTTATGATTTTTATGGAACAAATACCACTAGCAATCAAGTAATTTTAAATCTTGATCCTAGTGATGGTACTACTGATACAGTAGAATTTGCTGGTGCTGGAGGAACTACAGTTTCTTGGGATAACATTAATAAAAAAGCAACTATTATTAGCACTGCTCCTGTTAATGCTGATTGGAATGCTAGTACTGGATTAGCACAAATTCTTAATAAACCTTCTATTCCAGCAGCATATACACTTCCAACTGCTTCAACTTCAGTTCTTGGGGGAGTTAAAATTGATGGAACTACAATTACTATCACTGCAAGTGGCATAATTAGTGCAACTCCTGGTGCTTATGTTTTACCAGCGGCAACACCAACAACTCTTGGTGGTATAAAAATTGGTGCTGGCCTTGATATTGATGGCAATGGTGTAGTCACAGTTACTGCTAGTGGTGTGGGAGGAGGATTAGTTACTCGTCAAGCATTAACGGGAACTACATCATCACTTGTCAATAATGCCACCGCAGAACTAAATATAGTTGGATATAAATCATATACTTTATTGAAGATTCAAACATCAGCAGCAGCATGGGTCAGAGTTTATACAGACGATGCATCCAGAGATGCTGATGTTACAAGAAGTGAAGGACAAGATCCTGTCGCTGGATCTGGTGTCGTAACCGAAGTGATAACAACTGGAGCACAAACAGTTCTTATTTCTCCTGGTGTAATTGGTTTCAATAATGATTCCACACCTAATACAAATATTTACCTTTCTGTTACCAACAGAAGTGGTTCAACAACTTCCATTACTGTAACCCTTACCGCAATTAGATTAGAGGCATAAGATGGCAATTTTAAAAAGCGTTGTTCAAGTTAATAACGGAAACACTGGTTGGACGAAAACAAATGTCCTGGATGCATTAGAAAATACTTTTGCTAACTTGGGATTTCATGGAGGATCACAAATAAATGGAGTTGTTTGTTGTGCTCTTGCTCCTGGTTCTGACCTTCCCTATAATAATAATTTTATTAATAACACCGCCTGGAGAAATTGCGGTGGCGGTGAAGCGGGAGGAAACGCATCTTATATTGGATCTACTTATTATACATATCAAGTTACTGTAAGTGGATCAACATATTTAATGCAACAAACTGCAACTTGTACCGAGGTAAATTATAATTATACTAATACTTTTGTTGTTGATCCACTTGCAATTGCTACTGGAGACCCGATTATTTACAATTCAACCGTTACAATTAATATTTCGGGAGGAGGATCTTTAGTAAATGGTAGGACATATTATGTAATTGCAGATCTTTCTAATAGAATAAAATTAGCAACCAGTCAACAAAATGCTTTAGACGGAATTGCTATTAATTTTTCAAATTATGTATATCCTGGTAGTGGCGCAACGATAACATTTACAATTGGTCCACTTTTGCAAAATCCTAATCTTACCGTTAGGCAATCTGATGTTATTATTTTTTCAATAAACGCTGCAGGGCATCCGCTTTTTATACAAGATACAGCAGGGCAGTATAATTCAACAAGAGTATTGAATGATACTAATTATCGTTCCAGTACTTATGTTTCCTACAGATCCACGCCAACAAATCAGGGTGTGCAATCGGGAACTGTAATTTTTAATACATTAGGATGGCGGCAGGGAAATTATTATTATGTCTCGCAAAATAATGCATCATTAACGGGAACTATCACAGTTCTTCCTAATACTTATACTTACTTAGATGCTTTCACTACGGAACCCCCATATTGGGATTATACTGTTCCTCCTTCTGGATTGAGAAGCTCTTTACAGGTTCGTGTCTATAGATACCCAAGAAATTATTCTTATCCTAAAGCAATAGCTGGTGTAAAAGTATTGTCCATTAATACTAGCGGTTGGTCTACAAATGAAGTATTTACTATTCCTGGCAATCAAATTGGAGGATCAACACCAGCAAGTGATTTAATTTTTGGTGTTAATAATTCTACAACTCCATCAATTGTCACAACAAATTTAGGCGCAGGAGTCAATTTCTATCAAAAATTTACCAATCAATCAAAAGCAGTTCTTAAAATTGTCAATGATGCTAACAAAACTTACGGAACAACTTATTACGGAATTGCATTTGACCCAAATACTAATTATAATATGATGATTGTTTCTGGATCATCATGGGAACATTTAAACTGGAATCCTTCTTCTTCTTCTTCCAATAATAGCGGCAGATTTGGCGGTACTATGGGATTAGATTATTCTACATCGTTTAATACATTATTTACATACGATACTAGTTATAGTGATGCTCAAAGTTTTGCCACATCTTCCACTCCAACAGCCTACCCGCTAAAAATAGTCACATACAGAGCACAGGCTCCCCAAGATACTAATTTTGCAATTATTCAATTTGTACAAACAATTAATGCTGTAGACATACCATATTTTACTTTTTTCTTACATAAAGGAACAAATTATGGTTCTGGAATTTGGGATTTAAATCATGTTTGGCAAGGTTCATATAGTAGTATATATCCAACTACCGCAGGCCGAGGCGAAACTATTGGTATGACTATTTGTGGTCCGTCAAGATATATGTCTTCAGAAGAATCGAATAACATGTATGCAGTTAGAAGAGAAGCACTTTACGGATATTTTAGAGATGCAACTGATATTTCAGAATTTCAAGCTACTATGTTTATAAAAAATAATTTATTTAGTGATAATATCCCAAACTCACGGACGACTAATTATAGTGATAATCAATCCCCCGCCACCGCACTTGGTTATTATAGAAATGCACAATATGATAGAGTGACTTTTTATCCTTCTAATAGTTATTCCATTAATCTTAATGATTTCCAAAGCACCTATACTGTTTCTTCTTCTGCTAATTTTTATAAACCTCTTAAAGGAATTCCTTTGACATCATTGTTTGCACCATGCCCTTATTATTTACCTGATGATTTTGTTGCTATACCTTTTGTCGTAAGCCCAGGTCTTACGCAATTTAGACCAGGAGACACAATTACCGTTAGTGAATCAGAAGTATATGAAATTATAACGGCGAGTTTTTCTATTAATCAAACAACATATGATAATGTTACAAGTAATACTTCCAAAGGAATTGCATTCTGTGCGAGGACAACTTGATGGCTAATTTTAATTTTTCTGTAGCAAGTGGTGTAACTCCTGCTATGAGTTCTGCAATTACATATTTTAATTCTGCCGTAGTATTGCAACCGACCACATCAACTCCTTTAGTTACACTCACATTTTCCTCTGTAGATAGAATAGATGATCCTTACGCGCCAGTAGAATTGGGCATTTTTATGACGGGATTATCTAAAGCAATTGCTATGAATACTCCCAGAAGACCATCAGGCGGGCAACTTTATCCACGAGGTAATCAATAATGTCAAGACTTAAGGTAGATGAACTTGTAAACTTTGCAGAGACGGGGGCACCTGTTGCGATTGAGGGACTAACAATTGCTTCTGGAAAGAAGTTTAAAATTCTTGGTAGTAGAACTATTGCATCTGCAACTTCATCTGGTCAAGAGGGAGAAATTTGTTGGGACTCTAGTTATCTTTATATTTGTGTAGCAACTAATACTTGGAAAAGAATTCCTTTAACTTGGTAGGAGAATAATCATGACCAGCAGAATAAGAGCAGATATTATTTTAAATAGAAATGCTGATGGTCCAGTTTTAGCATCGGAAGGAATTATTATATCAACAAATAAAAATGTTACTTTTTCTGGCGGTACTGTAATTAATCAAAGTGGAATTACTACCAGTTCAATTTCATCAACAACGATTACTGCATCTGGGTTTTCTGGTTCGGGAGCAAATTTAACTCAAGTACCCGCAGGAAGTTTAACAGGATTAGTTTCTCCCACTATTTTAGGTTCTGGTACTGCAAACAGCGGCACTTATCTTAGAGGTGATGGTACGTGGGCAGCTGTC